>TARA_R110002096_G_scaffold211172_1_pt1 | contig 42253 bp, 55 predicted proteins | sample TARA_R110002096 | Tara Oceans TARA_R110002096 (sample SAMEA4397295) | marine metagenome | biome: Polar Biome; feature: [DCM] deep chlorophyll maximum layer (ENVO:01000326); material: water (ENVO:00002006), including particulate matter (ENVO:01000060) such as... | depth 35 m
GCTTGAAAGCCTTAATCTTCCTAGTCAGTATGAAGACACAAAGAATCCATTCCCATGGATGAGTGAAATTATTGACCTAGAAAAATGTAAAAACTTTTTTGAGACCCGCGTGACAGAATACGCAGTCGGAAATATAGAGGACGATTTTTGATGACTCAATTTTTTGAAGTCAAGAAACTGACAGAAACAGCACGTTTGCCAGAAAAGGCACATATTGATGACGCCGGTTGGGACTTACACGCTGATGAAGACATCATATTGCATAGTTATGAAACAAAATTAGTATCAACAGGAATAGCTCTTGCTATTCCTAGTGGTTACGCTGGATTGATTTGGGATAGGTCGTCATTGGGCGTAAAAGGTATTCATAGGCACGCCGGAGTAATTGACTCTGGTTATCGTGGTGAAGTTAAAGTGGCTTTAAAAAACACTCACGATAAATCTTATGTGATATCTACAGGAGATAGGATTGCACAATTAATAATTCAAGAAACTCCAGATTTTATACTGCAACAAGTAGACGAACTAAGTAAAACAGTAAGAGATACTGGAAGCTTTGGTTCTACAGGTAAATAAAACATGACAAGAAAAAAGAAAACGCCCAATACAAATAGAAGAAAATCACTAAAAGCAAAAACTAACAATCAAGAAAACTACATCTATGAAATATCAGAAAACGATGTAACATTTTGCGTTGGGCCAGCAGGCACGGGAAAAACAGCAGTTGCTGTTGGTTTAGCCTGTGACTATCTTATAGATAAAAAGATAGAAAAAATTATAGTTACTAGACCTGTTATTGAGTCTGGAAAAGGGCTTGGTTTTTTGCCGGGAACTTTCGACGAAAAGATACATCCATACCTTATTCCTGTGTTAGAAGAGATGACCTTTCGTTTAGGGGAAAATAATGTAAAGGCTTATCGTGAAGAGGGAGTAATAGAAGTTTGCCCTTTAGAATATATGAGAGGGCGAAATTTCCATAATTCGTTTATGATATTAGATGAGGCTCAAAATGCTACTTTTGACCAGCTTAAAATGTTTATCACCAGAATAGGATGGAATTCAAAAGCGGTCATCAATGGAGATGTTCAACAGTCAGATCTTCCTAAGGGTGCAAGAGGTGGATTAGAAGAGTTTATTGAACGTCTATACAACGTAGAAGGAGTTGGCATAGCGAAACTCACGGAAGAAGATATCATCAGAAATGACATTATCTCTAAAATATTAAAAGCTCTATACGACTGATAACATGCCAACTTACGATTACGAATGTAAAGATTGCGGAAAAGAACTTGAAATTTTTCACAGGTTCGATGATTCTCCCACTCCTTGTGACAAGTGCAAAAGTGACAACTTAGAAATTGTTATTAAGCAAGCCCCTTCCGCCTTCATAAAGGGAGAACCCACAACTCTGGGTCAGCTATCAGAATCTAATACCAAACATATGGGAAGATATGAGCTAGAAGACAAACGAGCATATCAAAATGCAGAAAAGAAAGAAAAGAAAAAAGATTGGTGGGAAACGGCTGGTGACTCCACGCCAAAAGAAATAAACAAAATGACAGAAAAACAAAAAACAAAATATATCAGAGGTGATTAAGTGTTATTTAAAAAATATGTAGAAAATGTCGATGGGTCATTTATTGTTATTAGCTGTGCCGACTGCAACCGACCACTTCTCAACATTATTAAGACTGAAGAAAGCGAAGATGTCCACTTCATAAAAGCTCATTGTGTAAATAAACGTTGTAAACCAGACGAAACTAGGGGAGAAAGCTGGGTTCATGAATTAAATGGCAAATTTATGTATGCAACCATCAAAGAAAGGGATATAATAGTATCTATGGATCAAGACGAAGATGAAATCATGAATATACACATGGGAAAGAAAAAGAAATGACATCTGAATTTGTTGAAAAACGAGAAGAGTCCTACACTTACTATAACCTAGACGGTTCTTCGGAAGAAACCCCCTCTACAGGGAGTTGTGCTTATTCAGTAAAGGTCAACGATCTTCCAGAAAAATACTATATTAAGTTTTTTAGAGGGTCTATCTTAGATCCTCATGGAATGGATTCCAGAAAAATAAACTCCCCTCTGTGCGTATACAAAAAAGTAAACATTACCGTTTTTGGTTATTACTCTGATTACCTAACAACCAAAAAGGGAGAATTGCTCAGGAGAGCAGAACGGAACTATATACATGTCTAAGAAAAAAACAGGAAGACTAACTAAAGTAGAAAAATTCTACATTGAAAACAATACAGACAAGATCGCTGAAGACATAGCTAAAGATCTTAATCGGTCAGAATCTATAGTTACTAAGCACCTTAATAGTAGTCGTGACACTGGGCATATAGATAGCGTCAAAGATAAAGACTCAGACACCACAATTGGAGACCTCATGGGTCATAAAGAAAGCCGTGGAGTTACCGTAATGACACCTGCGGCTTCTGAGTTAGCCGATGCTACTCGTCCCAGTAGACTAAAAAATGCTTCTAGATATGACGACGCTATACATATCATTAAACAAGACAAAAAATGACAGTATCTAAATCTTTAGACCAGTACGTAAATCAATACGGTGATAACAATCCTATGTGGATTGTCGATCTTTCTAATGGTGAAACAATATACCAAGACGACGAAAGACCCGGATTAGAACCTTCTAGTGCTTGGAAGAGACTTGGCGAATATTGCAAGAACAATAACCTTCATATACAAAACATGAAGATTAAAAATAGGTCAAATGTTCATGAAATAGGCTCTGGACATGACGGATATTTTTTCTGTAAGTCTGCTGGAGCTTTTATGTTTGGAGATGAAACTATGCACTCCTTCATCGTTGGGACTTTTGACGATGGAAAATTGAGAGTAAGAAGGTGGGCCATGCCAGAAATGTCCCCAGAAAGATTTGAAAAAAGAAACCCTTTCGCTAACCCCGAATGTTTGATTGCAAAAGAAGGAACATTGAATGAAGAACTACAAACACAAAACGACAGGACAGGCTTGTAATTCAGCTCAGTATATTGCAGAGATTGTATGCTTAAGAGAGGCAGAGAAGGAAAACGTTGGGAGACCAGCTCATGCCTTATGGAACACAGACAAATGGAAGAAAAAGTATAAGAGTCAGGTCACTAAAGCGTACCAACTTCTAAAAAAGTACAGTGACAAAGCGATTATAAACGCTCTGAATTCTCAAAGAGGTAAAAGAATTTATTCCTTAAGAGTAAAAAATCTAGAATACCTAATTAAAGATGCTCAAAAATCTTTAGACAAAATTAACCCTTCGGTTACAGACTACAAAGACAATACACAATCAAAGCCGCCCAAACCATATGGTCAGGAAAGCACTCTAAACAAGCTTAGGAAATTAAATGGCTAAAAAGAAAGAACTATCTATATTTGACACTCTCGTTAAAAAGTACGGCGATGACGTTGTCAAAAGTGGAAAAGAAGTATTCGAAGAAATTAGTAACAGACACATCATACCTGTCAGTCCCTGCTTAGACTACGCACTTGGAGGAGGAATACAAGAAGGTAGTTGGGTTCAGATGATTGGAGACCCCAAAAGCGGCAAGACAACAACTGCCCTTCAAATAGCAGCTAATGCCCAAAGGGAAGAGAACGGCTCTAGAGATATCTGGTATATCAATGTCGAAGGTCGTCTCAATAGAAAAAACCTTGAGGGCGTAGAAGGACTTGATGTAAACTCAATCAATGTATTTGAGTCCCCTATGGAAACTCTCAGTGCAGAAAAATATCTTGGGGCTATCGAGAGAATAGTAAAAGAATGTCCTAAATCAGTTATCATCATTGACTCAGTATCATCAATGATAGCACAAAAAGACTTAGACGAAGAAGTAAGAGGAGACTACAGGCCGGGATTACAGAAGATCCTTTCTAACTTTACAAAGAAGCTAGGAGCCGTAGTTCCAAAGCAGGGTGTAATTATTATAATGATCACGCATTATATCTCCAACATCTCCGGTTATGGAAAAAGAAAGGTAGCTGATGGTGGCGTAAAGATACAATATCAAGCAGATACTATTCTAGAAATCAGTCGTGTTCAGCCTTGGAAAATCGACGATAAGTCTGACTCGGCTCAGGTTGGTCAGTGTATTTTATGGAAAGTAGTGACTTCATCTGCTGGCGGGTTTACGGGCGGAGGAGCCATTAGCTGGTTAAGGTATGGGGTTGGTCTTGATAAAAAACAGGAACTATTTTCCCAAGCTGTTGATTTTGACATTATAGAACAAGCCGGAGCTTGGTACACTTGTCACTTCGCCATTGATAATTTGGATATGGTGGGCGACATCTTAAAAGCAAATGATGTAGACCCGACCAATGAAATTGCGGTTACTAAACTATTTAAATTTCAGGGTCAAATAAAGCTCTTAGCGTTTATGGATTTGCATCCTCAGCTTTGGGAGATACTTGACACAAATCTTCGAGAGGTTTTGTATTGAAAGCCATAGGATTTGACGGACGAGAACAGAACTGGAAAATGAACAAATGCATTGTTTCTGGCGACGACACGAGACCCAGATCAAATTTACATATTTCTACCAGAAAATTGTTGAAGGAACTTTTTCCGTATGATACAATATATGAAGAAGTCACACTTCCCGGATCGAACAAGCCGTCAAGACCATCAAAATTATTTGCAGACTTCTTTGTTCCAGCTTACAAACTTATAGTCGAAGTTCATGGAAGGCAGCATTTTGAATACGTTAGCTTCTTTCATAAAACAAAAGCCGAATTCTTAAAATCAAAATCAAGAGATAGAGACAAAAAGAGATGGTGCGAAATCAACTCTCTCAATTTTGTATCCTTAAAATTTTCAGAAAATCTAGATGAGTGGAAACAACGAATCCTCGAAGAACTCTGAGTTAGAATCATTAATTCAGTCGCTAGAAGAATATAGCAAAAACAAAGGTATCATAACAGCGGCAGTGAACCCAGAGGTTGAAGAAATAATAAACCTTACCGAAGACAATCTAAAGAATTTAAATCCTGAAGAGTGTCTACGTAAGGCTTTTTTATTATCTGGTTATTGTGGATACATACAAAAGATAGAAAACAGACATAGAGTAAAGCTAAGATGGTGCGAGAGCATGTTAAGTAAAATGACAGTTCAGCATGACCATCTATTTTCACAATACATGAAGTGGGAACAAAAACTATACACCCTAGCTCTTAATGATGACTTTGCTAAAAGCGTACTAGATGCTAAAGATGCAGCTTTTTCAAATGTTACTTGGATCGAGAATAAGGTAAGAGACATGCGTAGACAAGTGGATGCCCTAATGGAACTTGGAAGGAAAAGATATTAATGAACCCTATAGATAAAATTAGAGAAGGAATTACTACCAATGATATGGCAAAAGTTATTGAAGGATTTTTTAAACTCACAGGAGAACGAATCGAACCAGAAGTCTCCGAAGAGATGTCAGAACAGCCAGTGTCAGTGCCAGTGCAAGAAAAACCAGTGCCAGTGCCAGTGTCAGAAAAGCAAGACAGACTAGCAGATTTAGATTTCTCAGTTCAAATAGCAGACAAGAATACAAAAGGTCACTACTCAAAGCCGGAAGCTATAGAAGTTGGGAAGAACAAATTTGTTGATGACGGGAATGAATCTTCAGATGTAAAAACCCCAGATGTTGTTCGAACGCCACGAAGACCTCCAGTCAAAATGGTTGAAGTTACATGTATGGCATGCGGAAAAAAAGAAGAAGTAAACTCTAATTATAAAACTGGAGAGTTCCATCGTTGTGATAAGTGTGTGGTAGGATAAAATGAAAGAACAAATATCAAATCCGGCATCAGAAAGGGTTGTATTGTCAGGAATCATGAAACATGGTTCTGAAGCTTTCATCGATGTTGACGACATTATAGAAACAAACGATTTTACTTTAGAACAAAATCAAATAGTCTATGCGTGTATTAAAAAGACTCTAAAAAACAGTTCAACTATAGACCTTCCTTCACTACTAAGTGCCGCTGAAGATTTAGGAATGACGGAATCTTTTAAAGACAGAGTTCCTACAGACCATATTCAAGGACTTATTAATTGTGATGTTCAATTAGAGAATGTAAGAACACACGCTATCAAGCTCGCAATCCTGTCGGCAGGAAGAGAAGTAAGACTAAGAGCAAAAAGAGTAATATCTGACGTTAACAATATTAATGGTGACGAAACTATTGATCAAATTATATCAATAGGAGAAACTCCGTTTTTTGAAATGTCCTCCTTACTAAATAGCTCAGCAGAAGACAGACCCATCAGTCTTGGAGATGACATCGAAGGGTACATAGCTCATATAGAAGAAAACCCTTGCGAAATGCTAGGTGTCAGTAGCGGATTTCCTAGATTTGATGCAGCCATAGGCGGTGGTTTTAGAAGACAATGTGTTGACTTAATTGCGGCGAGACCAAAAGTTGGTAAGAGTATGCTCGCTGACAATGTAGCATCCCATATAGCTGGAGAGCTTAATATTCCAGTTCTTGTTCTTGATACGGAAATGGGAAAGCAAGACCATTACAATAGGCTTCTTGCTAAATTCAGTGGCATAAATATCAATGACATCTCAACCGGCAGCTATGTTAAAATGGTCAATGGTAAAGAGAGGGTAGCTCAAGCTATTAAAAAAATCAAAGAAATGCCCTTTGACTACATGTCAATTGCCGGAAAGCCTTTTGAAGAAACACTGTCAATCATTCGTAGATGGCTGGTAAAGAGAGTTGGTACTGATGAAAATGGTCGAAGGAATGACTGTATGGTCATTTATGATTACTTGAAGCTCATGTCTTCTAGCGAAATAAATGACAGCATGAAGGAATTTCAAGTACTAGGCTTTCAGATAACCAAGCTGCACAATTTTACCGTTCAGTATGACTTTCCATGCCTTAGCTTTGTTCAACTCAATAGAGACGGTATAACTAAAGAGTCAACAGATGCCGTTAGTGGGTCAGACAGGCTTATCTGGCTATGTAGCAGCTTTAGTATATTCAAGAACAAGTCTGATGAAGAAATGGCAGAAGATGGAGGAGCTACAGGAAATAGAAAACTTATCCCAATAGCCACAAGACATGGTGGAGGATTAGACGATTATGATTACATCAATGTTGACATGAAGGGTGAGATTGGAACCGTTGAAGAGAGAATGACAAAATCAGAATCTATTGAAGGTTCCCGATTTCAAAAAGAAGGTTTTGTTGTTGAAAGTGATCAAGAAGAACCTAAGGAACCCTTTTAATGATAATTAGTAAAGCCGCTAGAATAGCTTTGGCTGACATACTGTCAGACAGAATAGATGAACTTTTTAATTTTTTAGAAATTGACTACACAGACAACAACGAGTATTATGGTTTTACCTGCCCCATACATGAAGGTGCTGATAATCCTCAAGGATGTACAATGACCGTTCATGGAGAATGGAAAGGTGCTTGGAAGTGTTGGACTAGAGGTTGCGAGAAAGAGCATACTCACTCAATAATGGGTTTTGTTCGGGCTGTCCTGAGCGAAAGAAGAGGTAAGAATGTCACCTTTCCTGAAACGGTAGGATTCTGTAAAGAATTTTTAAAAATATCTGACTCTGAAATAAAGGACAGGGTTAGTAGCATGCCTTCTCTTTTAGAGAAATATTCAAAGCAAACAAATGAAAGAGAATCTGTAACATTAAAGATTAGTCGTAGACAAATAAGAAATAGCCTTTCGATGCCTCCAAGTTATTATTTAGACAGGGGTTATTCAGAGGAAGTACTAAATAAGTTTGATGTTGGAAATTGTAACGCACAAGGAAAACAAATGAACGGGAGAATTGTGGCTCCGGTTTATGACGAAAACTACAAATATGTTGGATGTGTTGGAAGGACTCCTCACGAAAACAACAATGGATACAAATGGATAAATTCAAAATACTTTCATACAGGTTCTCATCTTTATGGCTACTGGTTAGCAAAAGATAAGATTCGTAAAACGAAGACAATCATTCTCGTAGAAGGTCAAGGAGACGTATGGAGACTTCACGAAGCGGGAATAGAAAACTGTGTTGGAATCTTTGGCTCTAGTCTAAGCGATGCACAGTCAAGGCTTATACAGACTTCTGGAGCCTTAACCGTAGTTATACTAACCGACAACGATGAAGCTGGACAAAAAGCAAAAATGTCCATACGAGAAAAATGTAGTACGTTATTTAATATAATTGAACCTGAGTTCTCAGGTGATGACATGGGCGACATGACAATAGAAGAAATCATAAAAGAAATTAAGCCTCAACTGGATGGAAAATATGCCTAAGATAATCGGGTTCTCTGGATATAAACAAAGTGGTAAAACAACATCTACTAACTTTTTGTATGGCTACCAATTGCGAGTAAATGATGTGATTCAAAAGTTTCTGATGAATCCAGAAACTGGAGAACTTCTCGTAAACGCAATGGCTATCAATGAGAAGGGTGAAGAAGAAGAAGGGCTTGGAGTCTTTGACATAGAGAGAAGGGATTCAGACTTTGTTGAATATGCGTCCCAGTCTGTCTGGCCTTATGTTCGTTCCTTTGGTTTTGCAGACCCTTTGAAAATAATTTCAATTCAATTGTTTGGACTGTCAGAAGAACAATGTTACGGAACAAACGATCAAAAGAATACTCCTGTTGATATCAAATGGGAAGATTTACCCAGTCCCGTTGTTTCCGACAATACTGGGTTCGTGACTGCTAGAGAATTTTTACAATATTTCGGAACTGAGGTTTGTAGAAAGATTAAGTCAAACATCTGGGTTGACAGTTGCGTCAATAGAATCAATCAAAGCGAGACAGACCTTGCTATCGTTTCAGACGTAAGATTTCCAAATGAAGTAGAAGCTATCCAAAAAGCTGGCGGAAAAGTAATTAGACTTACTAGAAAACCACATAAAGATGTACATGATAGTGAGACATCTTTGGATAGCTATGAAGGATTCGATTATGTTCTAGACAATCAAAAATTGGGCATTGACGAAACAAACAAGGAACTTTTAGGAATAATAAAAAGTTGGGGATGGGCATAATATATGATAGTTTGTTATCACAGAAGCAGTAGTTTAGGAACTTTAGAATTTTGTCAGCAGAAGTATTTCTTGGAATACAACCTGTCTTTTAAAGACAAGACCAATAAGAAAGCCTTGATGGGGACAATAGTTCACAAAGTCATGCAAACACTTGGTGATAAAAAAATTGCCATGGATAAGGGTTTGAAAAATGTCGAAGATGAAGAAACCGGAAAGACATTGACTCTTGATGAGTGTGACGATCTAAAGTTATTAAACGATATAGCTTTTGATTACTATACTTCAAATTTCCCAGAAGTAAATATAACAGACGCAGACAGAAGAACCTGCTTAAAATGGGCAGAAAAAGCCGTAGCCTATATGGATGGGTTTCTAGACCCAAGAAACCAAGATGTATATGCGACTGAGCTATTCTTTGATTTTGAGATTAAGAAGCCGTGGGCAAAATATTCCTATGAGCTTGGTGGAGAGATCATAGAGGGATACCTGTCTATCAAAGGTACAGTAGATCTTATCCTCAGTCAGGGCGGAGACTACTACGAAATCCTAGACTACAAAACTGGCAAAAGGCTTAACTGGGCTACCGGAGAAGAAAAAACATTAGAGAGTCTTCAAAAGGACACTCAACTCCTTTTATATTATTACGCCTTAAAGAATGAATACCCAGATAGAGAATTTGCCGTAAGTATATACTATATTAATTCCGGTGGATTGTTCTCTCTAGTCTTTGACGAAGAAGACTATGCAAAAGCAGAAGGTATCCTCAGGAAGAAATTCGAACAAATAAGAAGCATACAGAACCCAAAACTTCTTTCTAAAGGAAACAAACATTGGAAGTGTCAAAAGCTATGCAAGTTTAGTGAGCCTTGGAAAGACACGGGTAAAAGCCTTTGTCAACACATCAGTGCTGAAGTAAGAAAAAAGGGTGTGAACGCAGTCGTTGAAGAGTATGGAGATATTGGAAAGATTACTACCTACGGAGACGGCGGTGGTAGATTATCGGAAGACAGTAAAAAATGAGCTGGACACCACTCCACCTACATTCGCATTACAGCTTATTGGACGGTCTTAGCAGGCCTAGCCAGATAGCGTCTCGATGTTCAGAATTAGGCCACGCCTCTTGTGCGTTGACTGACCACGGAACTATATCAGGTGCGGTAGCTTTTACGCAGGCCATGAAAGATAAAAATATCAAACCCATATTAGGGTGTGAGTTTTATCTAAGTCAAGAGTCTGCAACCATTAAGAATCCAGAAAACAGAGGCTTGAGCCATCTGTGTGTTTTAGCCAAAAACAAAAAGGGCTGGAAGAAACTCATCGAAGCTGTTTCTAGAAGTAATGATGAAGACGTATTCTATTATAAGCCACGGCTAGACTTAGACATGCTGGGAGAATATGCAGACGGAAACGTTCTTGCTTTTAGTGGTCATCTTGGAAGCGATATGGCTAATGCAATTTTTACAAACTTTAAACTTGCTTACAACCAAGAAACAGAAGACGGTGTCAAGAATTACATAGATCCAAATTGGGTTGAGAATCTTACAAAGATTGCCTATAAGTATATGGACATTTTTGGTAAAGAAAACTTCTTAATTGAAGTCCAATGTATAGACCAAGAAAATTCACCAGCAGCTAATCTTGTCGCTCAAGGAATGAGATACATTGCTAAGAAACTAAAGATACCATCTGTAGCAACTGCTGACTCTCATTATCCAGAGAAGAAAGATTCTTTAGACCATTTGCTACTTTTGTGTTCGTCAATGAAAACAACATTACGCAAAATTAAAAGTAAGCTTATTAATAATGAAGAGGTTGGATTCTCTGCATTTATGAAGTCAAGTAACTTTCACATACCTACGCTGGAAGAAATACAAGGCTTACATACCGAAGTAGAGATAGAGAATACAATGCGAATAGCGGATATGTGCGAGGAATATGATATCCTTTCGCATCCTATGCTTCCAAAGTTCAAGTGTCCAGAAAGTCAATCAGAAGAAGGATACCTAAGACAGTTATGCCGTGATGGATGGAAAAACATATTGATTCCTAGCGGCAGGGTTAATACAGAAGGTGTCAAAAATGAATATACCGAAAGAATAAAGAAAGAACTTGAAGTCATCAGCAATGCTAACTTGTCTGGCTATTTCCTAATCGTTAGAGACATAGTAAATAATGTACGCTCTCACGGATGGCTTCCCGGACCCGGTCGTGGAAGTGCTGCTGGAAGTTTAGTATCTTATCTTATGGGCATTACACAGGTTGATCCTATTGAGTACGGTTTAATCTTTGAACGTTTCTATAACGCTGGACGAAATACAGAAGGTCATGTATCATTACCAGATATTGACATTGACGTTCCAGCATCAAAAAGAGACGAGACTATTAATCACATCCGTAAAAAATACGGCAAGAACAAGGTAAGCCAAATGGTTACGTTTGGAAGGCTTCAAGGGCGAAGTGCATTAAAAGAAGTTTTGCGAATGAATGATGCTTGTGGTTATGATGAAATGAATGTAATCACAAAGAGCCTACCTCATGAACATGAAATTTCTGACCAGTTGGCAGAAATGGATAATCCGTCTGTAATCAAATGGACATTAATGAATCAGCCAGAAGTCTTGAGAGACTACTGTAGAATGAATGATGACGGTGAACTTGAAGGTGACTACGCAAAACTGTTTGAACAATCAATGCGTATAGAAGGCACTTTTAAATCTCAAGGAAAACATGCCGCTGGTGTTGTGATATCGTCAAGTAGTTTAAACAAAGTTTGTCCGATGGTAAGGGACAAGTCTAGTTCAGAAAAAATAGCGGGAATGGAAATGAATGACTTGGAATCAATGGGTCATGTTAAATTTGACGTTCTTGGAATTTCACTTTTAGATAAAGTCATGGGTATTAGGGATCAATTAGAAAAATGAGTAAATCACATAAAGAAAATTTAATAGAAAAGCTACACAGTAGAAAATATGAAGAATACAAAGGAGTTTCTATATGTTTAATAAACGATTTCTACCCAATGGTTAATAAGAAGATTAGATATCAAGTTCATTGTGATGGTAAGTATAGTTTCAGTCATCTTTATGACTGTCTAGACGAAGCCATAAAAAAATATTTTGAAATTAGAAGAAGGAGATAGTCATTAATTACAGAGATATAATTGTTTTCGATTTTGAAACAGGTTCTCGAAACCCATATAAGACACAGCCAACACAAATTGCAGCTGTTGCTATTCATGGGAGAAAGTTAACCGTACAGCCAGAAGGCTATTTCAATAGTGAGATACGTCCAATTTTAGACGATGAAAAAGCTATCGAAATGGGGTTAGATCCACTTGAAGATGAAGCTCTTGCCATAACAAAAAAGAGCCGAGAAGAACTAGCCAAAGCCCCGCAACCAAAAGCTGTATGGCAGAAGTTTACTAATTTTGTAGATAAGTACAACTTTAAGAAAACTAATTTCTATGCACCCCTAGCTGCTGGCTACAACATTATTGGTTTTGATTTACCTATTGTTGATCGTATGTGTGACCAATATGGCCCGAAACATAAGAAAACGGGCAGGCAGGGACTATTCAGTCCTATCTATAAGTTAGATTTGATGCACACCGTATGGATGTGGATGGAAAATAACGCAGACATTAAATCGTTGAGTATGGATTCCATGCGAGACTTGCTTGGTATGGATAAAGAAAACGCGCATGACGCTTTGCAAGACGTTAAGGATACAGCCAATATCCTTATTGCTTTTATGAAGCTTCACAGAAAATTTGCGCCTAACGTAAAATTTGAAAAGGCATTTGCTGATGGAAACGTTCACATTTGATGTTGAAAATGTTACACTTGAAGATAAAAAAACTTGGGATTTGATTTGTAGTGGAAGAACCAAAGGGGTCTTTCAGTTAGAAAGCAGCCTAGGAAGAAGTTGGGCTAAGAAGGTCAAGCCTAAAAATATGGAAGAGCTATCTGACTTGATAGCTATCATTAGGCCGGGAACATTAAAAGCCATGCAGGATGGTAAGTCGATGACCCAGCACTATGTTGACAGAAAAGATGGTGATTCATCCGTCACGTATGTCAATAATTCTCTAGAGCCAATCCTTAAAAAAACTCAAGGTGTTCTTGTCTATCAAGAACAAGCTATGAAAATTGCTCAACAGCTTGCTGGTTTTACACTGCAAGAAGCTGACGATCTTCGTAAAGCTATTGGTAAAAAGAAAGCTGACCTTATGGCCGAGGTTAAGAAGAAATTCTTAAAGGGAGCCATAAAAGAAGAAATTGTTAGTGAAGAGGAGGCTGAGGAAATATTTGGTTGGATTGAGGCTTCCTCTCGATATAGCTTCAATAAGTCCCACGCTGTATCCTACGCTATCTGTGCTTACTGGAGTGCCTACGCTAAAGCTCACTTTCCTCTTGAATTTTATTGCAATTACTTAAAGTATTCGGGCGGTAAGCCAGACCCGCAAAGAGAAGTTAAGGAATTGGTGACTGACGCAAAGTCTAATGACATCTTTATACATCCTCCTTCCCTAGAATACCTAAATGAAGAGACTTCTGTAATAAATGGAAAAGTCTATTTTGGCCTAAAGAACATAAAATCTTTAGGAGCAAACACTATCATCAGTATTAAAGAAAATGTAAAAGACGCTAGATCTTTACTGGCTTCTGAAATTTGGTGTTGGTACGATTTTTTAATTCTTATATCTAGAAAGATAAATAAGACAGCCTCAAGAGCTTTGATATCATCTGGCGTTTTATCTGAACTCAAAACATCAAGGCAAAAGATGCTTTATGAGTTTGACACTTTTGAAAAACTTTCAAATAAAGAGGTTGAATGGGCAGAGGAAAATTACAAAAACTTTAACTCATTAGTAGACCTCTTACGGAGCCTTGCAAGACCCAGAAAAGAAGGTGGAGGAGTGACCAACAAAAATAGGCTGGGAATCGTCAATGATCTTGCTCAACAGCTTGAAAATCCTCCGGTATCCCTACAGGACGACCCAGAATGGATTGTAAGGACAGAAGAAAACTATTATGGAGTTGCACTCACGTATTCTAAAGTGGACTCTGTGGACGTCAGCAGGGGTAATACGACATGTAAGGACATACTCAATGGAAAAAAGGGCAATCTATCAATTGTTGTAACCGTAAATGAAGCCAGAAAATATACCCCAATAAAAGGAAAAAATGCGGGCAAAGACATGGGCTTTTTAGAAGTAGAAGATGCTACTGGTAGTATGGACGGAGTGACATTGTTCTATGATGCATGGGATAAATACAAAAATATGCTATATAATGGAAACAATATATTAATAATAGGCAAAACATCTGGCGGAAAGAGAGATGGAATTATAGTAGACGAAATATTTGAACTATAGTTGCAAAAGATCTTTTACAATGGTAACATTATATAAGGTTAAATTATTAATTGTTGAACAGGAAACAATGTTATGAATAGTATGTCAAATTATTGTCGTTTTATTGGTCGTTTAACTTCAGATCCTGATCTTGTCAAACTAGAGAACACCGAATTGTGCCGGTTTACTCTAGCGATAAGTGAATATAGAAAAGAAAAAGGCCCAAATGGAGAGTACCGTAAAAAGAAAAGTGTTAATTACTTTGACTTTGAAGCTTGGGACTCAGGAGCCACAACTCTCAAAAAGTATTGTAAAGAGGGCGACATAGTAGATGTTGTTACTTCCGCAAGAAACAATAATTGGGTAGATAAAGAAGGAAACAAGAAATTCCAAACCAGATTTCGGGTAAAAGAATTCAAACTATTTAATAACAATCCAAGTGAATATGATAATTCGGAAAAAATGAGCAAAGAAAACACGCTCGAAAAATCCGAATCGGCGAATGAATAACGAACAAGAAAAAGATATAGATATAGAGCTTGAAGAACAGTTAGTCCAAAGTAATTATGGACTGGTTGTTAGTCAGGCTCTTTCTCTTTTACATAAAAAATCTAATATAGACGACTATATACAGGTCGGATTAATAGGTTTATTAAAAGCTATAAGAAAACACTCTAGTAAACTTTCTAAGTTTTCTACGTTTGCCACCGTATGCATAAGAAATGAAATACTAGGCTTAAAGAAAAAAGAATCTAATAAAAACAGTGGCGAAATAGTATTCGATAGTAATTTGTTAGCGAAAAGTACCGCTGCAAAGTATTATATAAAGGAAAGCTTTTTTGATTATGTTCCAGATTACATAACAGAAGAAGAAATCTTTATATTGAAATTAAAACTAGAGAGCTGCACAAATAGGGAAATTTGTGATTTCTTAGGGTGTACTAAAGATATACTTGATAAGAAGCTAGATTCTCTTTTTGAAAACATCAGGAAAGCCAATCAATGAGAAAAAAAAGAATTCTCTTTTGTGGTGAAGCTACATACTTAAATACCGGATACGCAACTTACGGTAGAGAAGTTTTAAAACGCTTGCATGAAACCGATAAATATGAATTAGCAGAGTTTGCCAGCTACGGCACGCTTGAAGAAGCATCAAGCAATGGTATACCATGGGTCTTCTATCCTAACATGCCAGATCAAACCAATAAGGCTCAAGTAGACGAATACAATTCCCTTCCCACTAACCAATTTGGTGAATGGAGATTCGAGGAAGTCCTCCTAGACTTTAAGCCTGATATCGTTTTTGATATTCGTGATTTCTGGATGCTTGACTATCAACAGAGGTCTCCGTTCAGAAGAATGTTTCATTGGGTAATTATGCCTACTGTAGACGCAGCACCACAAAATGAACAATGGATTGCTACCTATGCAGACGCAGAAGCTGTTTTCAATTACTCTGATTGGGGATATGAAGTCCTTAAGTCTGAATCTAATGGAACTATTAACTGTTTGGGTAGCGCTCCACCTTCAGCAGATGAAGCTTATCAACCAGTAGAGGACAAACAAAAGCACAAAGAAGATTTAGGATTTGATGAAGAAACTAAAATCATAGGAACAATTATGCGTAACCAACGTAGGAAATTGTTTCCCGATCTATTTGAATCATTTAAGAAGTTCTTGGACATAACCAATAATAAGAACGTCTTCTTGTATTGTCATACTAGCTACCCAGATATTGGATGGGATATACCAAAACTATTAAACAGGTATGGATTATCAAGTAAGGTTTTGTTTACTTATTCCTGTATTAATTGTGAACATGCGTTTCCATCATTCTTCGCTGACGCAAAAACAAAATGCCCTAGATGTGGAAGTGGAAATGCTGGATTAGCCAGTGTAAAAAATGGAGTAAGCTACGAATTCCTTTCCTCTATCATGAATACATTTGATTTATATATTCAGTATGCAAATAGCGAAGGGTTTGGGCTACCTCAGGTTGAAGCTGCTGCATGCGGCGTTCCTGTCATGAGTGTGGATTACTCAGCTATGAGTAGTGTCGTTAGAAAGTTAGAAGGAACTCCTCTAAAACCTAAGGCTCTTTATGGCGAATTAGAAACTGGCTGTTATAGAGCAGTCCCAGATAATGACCTTACGGCTAAAGAAATGGTTAAGTTCTTTGATAAGACTGAAGAAGAGCGATTAGAGATAGGCAAGAATACAAGGAAGAATTTTGAAAAGCATTATCAATGGGATCAAACCGCTAAGAAATGGGAAGACCATTTTGATAGCGTGGCAATAAGGCCAGACGAAGAGACTTGGCTTTCTCCCCCAAGGATACATCAACCATTAAGTGATGTTCCCGGATACCTTCCTACGCAGGAATATGCTCAATGGATAATAGCCAATGTTCTTGGAGAGCCTGAGAGACTGGGTACTTACTTTGAATCGAGAATAGTTCGAGATTTAAACTATGGTATGTACATAGAAGGTACTGGCGAGATGTACTTTAATGAAGATTCATATAAATTTGTTCGTCCAGACTATGAGCCATTTGATATAAAAGTTGCCTACAGGGTGTTAGCAGACCTATGCGAAAGAAGAAATCGCTGGGAAACAAGAAGGAAACAGGAAGTCAAATGAAAGTCCTCTACATAGGTTGTTATAGAGACGGGACAGGTTGGGCGCAGGCCGCCATAGACTATATTTTAGCTATGGACTCTGCTGGTATAGATGTGGTTCCTAGAGCGATCAAGTTAAATTCAAATAATCCAGAACTACCAAAGAGAATCCTTGAGTTAGAAAAAAAGGATAGTCTTGGAAGCGATGTTTGCATCCAACATGTTCTTCCACACATGATGGACTACAATGCTAGATTTAAAAAGAACATCGCATTATACGCAAGCGAGACTAGCAACTTCATTGGTTCTAACTGGACAAGAAAAATTAACTGTATGGATGAAGCTTGGGTCATAAATAACCAGATGACTGAATCTGCAAAAGAAAGCGGCGTAACCATACCAATAAAGATCGTACCTCATGCAACAGACTTCTCTAAGTTTGAAAGCAATCACAAAAAGATATCTATTCCTAACATAAAAGATAATTTTACTTTCTACTTCATTGGGGAAATGAATAACAGAAAAAATCTAGCAGCTTTTATTAAGGCTTTTCATTTAGAGTTTGATCCCAATGAACAGGTTTCCATTCTTATTAAATCGGGCAGGTATGGAATGTCGCCTGAGGAATGTGCCTCTGAAATAAAAAATGTTTGTGACAGAATAAAATTGTCACTTAAGAAGTACAAGAACCTAGAAGATTACAAAGAAGATTTAATCATCACCGACCATCTCTCTGAAGTAGAACTCTATGGACTCCATAGGGCTTGTGACTGTTTTGTTATGCCGAGCTACGGAGAGGCTTGGTCTATACCGGCTTTTGACGCTATGGGTTTTGGTAAAACTCCTATATGCTCAAACACTGGAGGAATGGCCGATTACATAGGTGATTCAGGAATGTTGATAGATGGAAGATGGGAACCTGTCTCTGGTATGAACGACACGTTTAACGACTTGTTCACAGGTGAAGAAGATTGGTATTCTATTGATGTGAACAAACTCAAGAAGGCAATGAGAAAGATTTACGAAATGCGTAACTCTGAAGATAGCGAAGAATACACAAAGATGAAAAGAAATGGTTTATTACAAGCCACAAAATATTCGCATAGCGAAATAGGAAAACTAATAAAAGGACTTTTAGATGAGTAGTCCCGTAGCATCAATAACAAGAGCTGCCACTAGAAAGTTCGGCGAGCCTTTAAACATACTGACTTTTCCTACTCACGAGAGATATGAAAGTCTTCTTTGTAAAACTGGCCATAACTTCTATGCCTATAGAGCAGAAGGTATTAAGGATTGGAACTCAAATTATGCTCCCCTTCCAGAAAACTACCAGTTATTAAATCCAGCGATGGGAGAAGCACAGCTTCCACTCCATGTAGACTTTGATTTAGTATTGTCACAAAACAAGTTTGGGCAATTTCAAATAGCTGAACCAATAGCTAGAAATCTACATCTACCATTAATAAGTCTAGAGCATACCCTACCAGTCCCTCAGTGGCCGCCAGAGGTAAAGGAATCAACCAAATATATGAGAGGTGATGCCAATGTGTTCATCTCAGGGTATAGTATTAAAGGTTGGGAATGGGAACCAAACCATGACGATACACTTATCATAACACACGGAGTAGATTCAGGAACTTTTAAGCCTCAAGGTTTAGAAAGAGAAAATCATGTTTTATCTGTGGTCAATGATTGGATAAACAGAGATTGGTGTTGTGGATTTACTTTATGGCAAAGAGTTATTGAGGGACTCCCGTTCAAGGTTGTTGGTGATACTCCGGGATTATCTCTTCCTGCTTCAAGCACAAAAGATCTTGTTAACTCTTATGCTTCTAGTAGAATATTTTTAAATACTTCTACAATATCACCAGTACCCACAGTTTTGCTGGAAGCAATGGCTTGCGGATGTGCAGTAGTTACTACTGCAACATGTATGATACCGGAGATAGTAGAAAACGGAGTCAATGGTTTCATTAGTAATGATGAAAAAGAGCTTAAACAATATGTTGTAGACCTGCTTAATGATGAAGACCTAGCAAAAGAAATTGGCGAGAACGCTAGGAAGACTGTCGTAGAAAAGTTCTCTCAAGAAGACTTTATGAAAAAGTGGGACTCAACATTCAAAAAAACAGCCCAGAAATGCTTTAGGGGATAAGATGAAAATTAATATAACACTTGGCGGTACTGGCTATAAAGCTGGATATGTAAACATAGACCCGACTTTAAAAAGACTCGGGGAAGACATCATATTAGAAAATGCCAATGATGACCAAACAAATGTCATAAAAGCAGACGTTAGAAATCTTGATGACGTTGCTTTAGAAAATGAATGTCTTGAGATTGTTGCTGAGGACATTTTGGACTACCTTCAAATAAAAGAATCTAGAACTGTTCTAGCCCACTGGATAAGCAAGCTTAGACATGGCGGAAAAATAGTAGTTGGAGGAACAGACATAGCAGAAGTTTGTAGAATGTTTTACAAAAGATCAATAGACTCAGAATCATTAAACGAAATAATTCATGGTAGCTTTGCAGAATCTTGGAGTGTGAAGCTTAGTCATACAACCATGGAGGATCTTGCTTTATTTTTAGAGTCTCAAGGTATCAAAATAACAAAGAAAAGAATAAAAGGTTTTAAGATGATAGTAGAAGGAGAAAGACCATGATGGACAATCAATTGACGACATCTTGCAGGGATTGTGTTTTTGCAAATTATATAGGAAAAACCCAGACAGACTGTAAGCTTGGAAGAATAGAAAAGTTTAAGAAAAAGGGTATTGATATCATCGAAGCTGAGGACTTAGAAGAAAATGAGTTCTATGTTTTAGAAGCTTGGTGTAACTATTACCGAGAGAAAAAATGGCAAGAAGACGTAGAAGATTATGTAGATGACCTACAAGCTCAAGTAAAAAGGGAAGCCGTGTTTCCAGTAGGATTCATTGTTTTGTTTGACAAGACCCATACGTTGGATCAATTGGAATATACAGTTTCCAGTATAAAAAATATGGAAAACGAAGCTTCTTACGTGGTTATTGCCAATAGTTCAAATCTAGACGACGTAGACATTATAACAAAAACCCAAGAACTTTTCGAAGACTCTGAAATAGATTATAAGATAACCAGAATCATGGACGAAGAATACGAAGAAGGTCAAATTATTGACGCTGCGTTCACGAACGTAGGAAATAGTTATTACTGTGTATTAAAATCTGGAGACGGAACAGATAAAGATATAATCTCTTTAATTGATAACCAAACGAATACGGAGCTTGAGCCGGTTGTTTATATCAAAGGCGAAAATGGTATTAGTAATAGTGTCATTCAATCTACAATGCATAAATTTTTAAATGGAAATTATGGCATGCCTCTGTTAGATAAGATTGAAGGTATTCAAAGCGAAGACGGAAGCACAAAGAGTGTAGTCTGGACTTGGGAAGAAATTAAAAATGGCAAAACCTAGAGTCACCGTGATCATAGCCTGTTATAACGATGAGGAATTCATCAAAAAGGCTATAGATAGCGCCACGAAGCAAAACTATAAAGGCCCATTGACCGTCTGTGTTATTAACGATGGGTCTACAGATAGCTCTTGGAACTTAATCTCTCCTTCTGGAGATGGTGTTATTAAAGACACCTTTGAAGGAGGAGATGTTCTTATGTCTCCAGACAAAAAATTTATAGTTATTGACAGGGTGAATGGAGGCCCAAGTGCAGCTAGAAACACGGGTATAAGATATACGTTAGAAGACACTGATATATACGCCATGCTTGACGCCGACGATGAAATGTATCCCAATAAAGTGCAAGAGTGTGTCAATGTTATGAAAAAAGACATGAGATCAATAGGTGCTGTTTATGGTGACTATGACACTTTCCACACCGAGACCGGAAAGATCATTAGAGAGTTCAAGGAACCATACAGTAGAAGAAGACTAATTGAAGAGTGCATGGTTCATAGCGGAAGCATCGTCAACAAAGAAGCATTAATAAAAGTAGAAGAAGAAACAGGGTTTTATGATTCCACAATGAGAACTTGTGAAGATTATGATTTATGGATGAGAATAAGTGAAAAGTATGTCATAGCACATGTCGCAGAATCTTTAACTCTTGTTAGGGTCACGGGTGTCAATTCTAGTGTTGTTGTCAACGAAGATGTCTGGAAAAGAAATTGGTCTAGAGTGATGGAAAAATTAGAACAAAGATCAAATGCGTAATAAGAATAGATTTACAACATCAATAAAGCACGAAGGGTATGGCAAAAGCCAAGAAAGCCCATTAAGTGTTATAATACCAGTAGCAGGCATGGCTCATAGAATGAAATCCTATGGACCTAAATGTCTACTGGCTGTAAATCGAAAGCAGAGTATTTTAGATAAAATAATTCTTAACATTCAAAATACTTTCCCCTTTTCTGAAATAATAGTTGTTGTTGGATTTGAAGCGGACAGGGTAATAAAGACTCTAAGCAGAAAAATCAGGATAGTAGAAAATCCTAATTACAAAACCGCCAGTATAGTAGAGAGTCTAAGACTGGGAATAAACAATTCAGTACATGATAATCTTTTGATTGTATATGGGGATTTGATATTTAACGCCAGCTGCTTAAACGACATAACAAAACATGGATCTTCTATAATTATAGATACCAAGGGTAAATTTGACGAGGAGGAGATCGGAGTAACTGTTGTAGATGCGGATGTTACTAGGTTTGCTTATGGGTTAAAAACAAAATGGTCACACATAGCTTATCTTGAAGGCCAAGAGTTTGAAATGTTTAATGAACTCTGTCAAAATAAGTCAAACAATAAGATGTATCCATTTGAATTGTTTAACATGGTTTTAACTGACGGTGGGTCTTTTAGTTCTATTGAACCTAAAGGCATGAATATAAAAGAGATTGACTCTCTCAAGGATATGCAAAAATGAAAATCATGATTTCTAATGATGGGCCTCATGCTCATTACTACATACGTTTAGGTTGGGCTAAAGTATTTCAGGCTATAGGTCATGAAGTAACAATCTGGGACATCAATACAAAATCAGCATATGACGCTTTTGATGAATTTGAGCCAGACTTATTTATGGGTCAAACTTATAACATTAATAGGGCTTTGTTCAATTGTATAAAGGAGAGACCTGAACTTAAAGTCGTCATGAGGGCTTCTGACTGGGGAGACATGCAAAAGGATATAGATAAAGAAAAGTATCCTATACTCACAGCAAGCAAAGAAGAAACCGTTTGGGTCGAAAGGCTTAAAAGAGAAGTCGACAAGCCGGACTTTGTTCATAACCATTATCATGACAATTGGATGAAAGTTACCCATAATAGATGGGACGTAATAGGTATTAAAGTTGTATCTCTAATGCATGGCGCTGACGTGTTTGATTATACCGGAGCCGGAGAGGTAGACATACTTAAGTCAGATGTCACATTCATTGGAGGCTATTGGCCGTACAAAGCTCAAACATTAGACAAATACTTAATAAGATTATGCCACCCTGTAGGAAAGTTTAATGTAAAAATATTTGGCGGGTCTGATTGGCCCCTTGTTCAGTATGCTGGAAGAATTTCAAACGAAAACGTAAAGCATGCCTTTAGATCTGCTACCATTTGTCCAAATGTAAGCGAGCCACACTCACAAGATTTCGGATATGATATTATAGAAAGACCATTCAAAGTTCTAATGAGTGGTGGGTTCTGCATATCAGACTATGTAGAGTCAATGGCTAATGACGTATTCACAAACGACGAAATAATTTTCGCTAAAACTCCAGAAGAATTTGAACAACTAATAGAATATTATGTTAATCATCCTGAAGAGACCTTGCCATATGTAGAAAAAGGTTACAAGTGTATTTTAGATAAACATACATATTTTCATAGAGTCTCTACAATCTTCAAAGAACTTAACATGCCAAAAGAAGCTGAAAAATGTCTTCTAGCTTTAAAAAGTATGGTGCAACAATGAAAATATTTGTAACTGGAGCGACAGGTTTTATAGGGAAGCATCTGTGCCTTCGCCTTAAATTGCTTGGTCATAATGTTGTTACTATTTCTCGTCATCCTATTATGGTTGTAAAGAAAGATAATCAAAAAAATAATCATGTCGTTATAGACCTTGGAGAAACAGACAGGTCAAAAGAAAGTTATTATCTATTTGAAAACCTATGTAGTCATCATAAACCTGATGTCATATTTCATTTAGCAAGCAGTGCGGTTGTTAAGCCTGACGAAGAAGATCCACATAGAATCATTTTAGACAATACTGTTAGCACTCAAAAGGTTGCTCACTATGCACCAAAAGGGTGCAGGGTAGTACTAGCTTCTTCCGTAATAGTATATGGAGACTGGCTTTTTGAAAAAGGAGATGATACTAATAGGAGATATTCTGAAGTGTCGACATGTAAACCAACATCTATATACGGAATGACAAAAAGAGCTTCTGAAAGCATTATAGAGTCCTATACAAGTTCTGGAAAAATAGACGGAGTGTCGGCTAGATTGTGTGCTACTATTGGATCAGGACTCACTCATGGCATCATTAAAGACTTCATTAGAAAAATTAAAAGTGATAATCCTTATTTAGAAGCTTTAGGTTCTCATCCCGGATCAACTAAACCATTCTGTCACATTGAAGACACGGTTGAAGCCTTGATAATGTTGGGGACGGAAAAAGGTATTAAGGGTGAAATCTTCAATGTCGTTCCAGATGATTCTATTAGCGTAGAAGAAGTTGCAGAAGCTGCAATGTCTGCGTTGGAAATAGACAAACCGATCAAGTGGCTAGGAGAAGATGCCAATTGGAAGGGCGATAACAGAATCATAAGAACAAACAATTCACTGTTAAAAGAGGCAGGATGGAATCTTAAATTTGCAAAATCAAAAGATGTCATATTTGATATAGTAAGCAGAAGCAAATCTTGAAAGTATTATACTACCCACTTATACAACAGCATTTGATACATTCTGCTCAGGCAGGTGACTATCTAACGGACACTCTTTTTCATGGCCTTAGGTCTATCCTTGGTGAAGACCTTATTGATGGCTACCAAATGTGGCACCAGTACGACACGGCTTGCAAAAAAACCCTTCCCAAATTGTGGGGAAAGGGATTTACAACTTATGGACTTCTTCCAGATATTGAAATAGATAGAGAAGACATTGGAAGCAAGATACAGAACAAGTACTTTGATTATATTATTTGTCCAATGCATCATACTATGGTTCAAGACTGGGCTGCTACCAGAGTAATAATAGAAAAGATACTAGAGCATTATCCCGCTAACAAGGTGTGCCTTGTTGATGGGTGGGATAGGCCACACACTGACACCTCTCTTATATCTTTGGTTCCTTTTTTCAAAAGAGAAATCAATGAAAAAACAAAAGAAGCTAAACCTATTTCCTTTTCAATACCAAAAGAAAAGATAAGACCTTTGAGGTCGAACGCAAAGGAGTTTGACTTCGCCCCTCTAGTTCCGGCTTATGGGCATTTCGATGATCCTCATATGAAATCTTATATATATAATACTGAAGAAGAGTATTATGACATGTATACCGATAGCCACTTTGCCTATACGTGCAAAAAAGGAAGAGAAGACGTATTAGAAGAATCTTGGGACTGCATGAGGCACTATGAAATACTAGCGGCTGGATCAATTCCATATTTTACAGATATAGAAAAATGCCCTGAGAAGTCTATGTTTAGATTCCCTAAAGACCTATGTGTTCGTGCAAAGAAAATGGCAGGAGTTTTCCCCGGAACAAAAGAAAGTTTTGACAGCAGCAAAGATACCTTTATAGGAACGTCTAAAGCTATTAAGTCTGGAGAAGATAGAGGGTATATAGACTTTAAAAAGTTTAACAGTTCTGAGTATCAAAATTTACTAATTGAATTCAGAGAGTACACTGAAAAGTATTTAACAACAGAAGCAATGGCAAAGTATCTATTGGAAGAAATGAAAAAATGCTCGGAATAGAAAAAGCTATATGTCTATGTTTAGACAAACGTAAAGATGAATGGGAAGATCTTGAGCGTCAATGTAACTCAAAAGGAATCGAGTTCGAAAAATACATCGTTGGCGATGGACATATTTTAGAAAGAAGCTCGTATGACCGAATTGACAACGACGACTCTGACATCTCTGAGTGGGATTATGGCAATGACAAAACTAGGATTAGACATTACAACGCCTTCATGTCTCATATTGAAATCTTTAAGCGGGCTAAAGAGCAAGGACTCAAAAGGTTTCTACTGCTAGAAGATGACGCATATTTTACCGAAAGATTTGACGATGTAATCTCTAAGCTAAACGAACAAATAGAGGATATCAACGGTATAGATTTTGACATGCTTTTTCTTGGATGGTGGATAGGGGAGAATGACGATAGCTGGAACAAAACCGTTGAAAGGTTATATAATGAACATGGACGGATTGGAATTGGTAAGGTTTCGGAGGCTCACTTCACTTGTGGCGGAATGCACGGAGTTATTATAAACGACACAATGGTAGACAAACTTCTTGAATTAGAAGCAAAGAATCCTATCGACTCCCAGTTAAATGCAGATCTTCATAAAGAAATGAACACATATTATGTTATGCCGAAAATTGTGCATGACAAAGGTATATTTAGCAATTGTGAACAAAACACACTTGAGAGAAAGAAGCTATGAAGGTTGCTGTTTGTTTGTCGGGACAACTTAGGAGCTTTAAGAGGTCTTATGAATCCCTCTACAATAACATAATAAAGCCAACGGACGCAGATGTTTATGTATATTCTTGGAACTTTGAGACTGAAGAAAACAACGAGGTTACGAAGAGATTCTCAGAGAACGGCAGTATAGAAGAGTTCTTAAGTCTTTACAGCCCTAAAGAATGCATACTTGAGGATTGTGAACGGTTCTTATCAAATAAAAATTTTGATTTCCCCACAAAGGCTCCGGAAACCATTGCCGATAGAATGATGTGCATGTTTTATACAAATCTAAAATGTTATGAACAAGCAGGTCAGAATGATTATGACATTATATTCAGATGTAGGACAGAGATAGAATACGAAAGACCCATTAGCATAGATGATTTAAATATAGCTCAGGAGAGCTTAATAATTCCTAAGGGACTAGATGGAAGAGATGGGTATCAAGACTCGTTTGCTTTTGGTACTTCAGAACACATGAAGACATACAGTTCTGTTTATGATAAAATACCAGAGTATTCTGACGATAAAATAATGATTCATCCAGAGTTCATACTCAAGCATCACTTAAAACAAAATAAAGTTCCCGTTAAAAGAATTGAATTTCCTATGCTTCTCAGGGGGAAAAGTTACACATGATAAAATTAATAATATTTGACTTGGATGGAGTCCTTGTGGAAGCAAAAGACTTTCACTATGAAGCTATGAACAGGGCTTTAGGGGCAGAATTTGAAATTTCAAGAGAAGAACATCTTGTTACCTATGACGGATTAGACACTAGAAAGAAACTAGCTCTACTTACAAAGAATAAGAATCTTCCAGAAGATTTGCATGATCGCATCTGGAAAGAAAAACAAAAACATACACACGCAGTAATAAAAGAATCCGTACATCCGTTTAGTCACGAGCCTATACAAAACGCTCTTATGTGGTTAAAAGAAAATGGATATATGATTTACTGTGCCTCTAACTCTATACGGTCGAGCATAAAACTGATGTTGTTAAGGGCTGGTTATATGGAGTATATAGATATGTTCTTCTCTAACCAAGATGTTAAGTTCCCAAAGCCTCATTCAGAAATCTATCTTAGATGTATGATTGAGGCTGGTGTTAATCCTCAAGAATGTTTGATAGTTGAAGATTCTCATATAGGCAGAGAAGCGGCGACAAAGTCTGGAGCTAATCTCCTTGGTGTAAAAAATACAAAAGATGTAAACATAACAAATATAACAGAAGCCATTAAAAAGGCGGACAAGAAACACAAGAAGCCAACAATCAAATGGCAAGGAGGAAAAATGAAAGTATTAATCCCAATGGCAGGTGCAGGCTCTAGATTTGAGAAAGCTGGATATACGTTTCCTAAACCTCTTATTGAAGTAAACGGCAAGCCAATGATCCAGCTTGTTGTAGAAAATCTGAATGTAGAAGCGGAGTATGTATTCATTGTTCAAAAAGAGCATTATGACAAGTACAATTTGCAATATCTACTTAATTTAATTTCCCCAGACTGTAAAATTGTTCAGGTGGATGGAATCACAGAAGGTGCAGCTTGTACTACTTTGTTAGCAAAAGAATACATTAACAACAATGAATCGCTACTCATAGCAAACTCTGACCAATTTGTAGAATGGAACAGTAACGAATTTTTATACTCAATGCAGGCTGGCGAAGTAGATGCTGGTATATTAACTTTTGAGTCTGCTCATCCCAAATGGAGCTTTGTTAGGATTAATGATGAAGGATTAGTGTGCGAAGTTGCCGAGAAGAAGCCTATTAGTAATAAGGCTACTGTAGGTATCTATTATTGGAAACAAGGTAGTGACTACGTTAAGTATGCAGAAGAGATGATAGAAAAAGACAAACGAGTTAATAATGAATTTTACGTATGCCCTGTGTTTAACGAAGCTATAGATGATGGATTACGTGTCAAAACATTTGATATAGATAAGATGTGGGGTCTTGGAACACCGGAAGATTTGGAGGTATTTTTAAATGAGTCTTAAAGTTTTTGTTGGGTGGGATAGTAGGGAACAGTACGCTTACGAGGTTTGCGTTACGTCTCTAAAAAAATATTCGTCACAAGAGATAGATATTTACCCCATCGTTAGAGATGTGTTAATAGATACGGGAGATTATTATAGACCACAGCCAGAAGCTGGGTCTGTAGAGTTTACCTATACTAGGTTTTTAGCTCCTCACTTAGCTGACCATAAGGGATGGGCTTTGTTTATAGACTGTGACTTTTTGTTTACAAAAGATGTTGCAGAGTTGTTTGCTATGGCAGACGATAAATATGCACTCATGTGTGTGAAACATGATTACACACCCAAGAATACCGTGAAGATGGACGGACAGAAGCAGGTATCCTACCCAAGAAAAAATTGGTCTAGCTGTATTCTTTGGAACTGCGAACACCCTTCAAACAAAGCTCTTACAAAAGATGTTGTAAGTACAGAATCTGGAGCTTATCTGCATAGGTTCCAATTCCTTAAAGATGAAGAGATTGGAGAAATCCCTCTAGAATGGAACTGGCTTGAAGGAGAATATGAAAAACCAGAGACTCCACCAGCTGCAATTCACTTCACCAATGGAGGGCCTTGGTTTGAGGACTGGCAGGATGTAGACTACGCAGATTTATGGAGAAGCTATCTATGAAAATAGCAGTATGCATGTCTGGCTCTCTAAGACAATTTAAAACATGTTATCCAAATCTAAAAGATAGCTTATTTGGCTTGGAAGGAATTGAATACGATTTTTTTCTCAGCAGTTGGGATAGCAAAATAAGACATCAAAAAGTAGATTTCAAAGACGAAGGTTCCTTTCAGGAAGCTCTAGATCTGTACAAGCCTAAAAAATATAATTATGAAATTTATGACAAAGAAAAACGCAAAGAGATTTATGAATTGTCAGGATTATCTAAAGTAGATATGAAACAATTTCGTGGATCAAAAATGAATAACTATATTGGACAATTATATAATATATATCAAGCCAACAAATTGAAATCTGAATATGAAAAAGAAAAAGGTTTTAAATATGACCTCTCCATGAGAATGCGCTATGACGGTTGGGTGTTTAGAGGAGCTTTAACTAAAGAAGCAATCATAAATATTAACGAGGGTGAGATAGCGGTTACGTCATTAGGATGGGTAACAAATACAAACAAAAATACAAACAAGCCTTGGAGGCAAGGGCCAGACGACAAATTTGCAATTGGCAAATCTCATGAAATGGACATTTATTCGTCCATGTTTGTAAATTTTGAAGACATCCTAATGCTAAATATAGATAAATATCAATCATTTCCTTTAATTCATTCTTGTATTGGTGAAATTTGTAAACGAAATAACATAAAAATAACTCAGGTTGAACTGGGAGTTTCAGTTTATTATAAAATCGTTGGGTATGATAGAAACATGGAAAGCGATCAAATAAAAAATATTGTAGGAGCAATAGATGCTGAAAAAATCCACCTCAGAAAGAATAGAAAAAAATGAAAGTAGCAATATGTAAAACAAAGCCCGGAACAGAGAAAATATGGCTTCCTTTCGCGGAAGGGGTTGTTAATTCTGGAGACTCTGTAGAAATCATTGAGACCGATAAAGAAATCGGCAAACTTGAAGAGTGCGATGTTTCATTTCAGGTGGGTGAGGCTACCCGATATGAAACCCTATGCTTTCATGCAGACCCCACAGATATGGCCGAACATGGCTATATGAGAATACTCATTAAAAATAAACAGATAGAATCTGGAAAACCAAGAATGATTCTTGATTGTGGCCTGTTAAGAGATCACAGAAAAAAAGAATATGAAGATAGGCATTTTTCCATTGGCGTTAATGGCGTAAAAGGAAGAGCTTCTTTTTACAATGAGAATAGCCCCGGAGACAGATTGAAGAATCGGAAAATAAGAATTAAAGAGCTACGCCAGTCTGGAGATCATATTTTAGTTGTTGGACAAACCCACTATGGGGCTGGCCTTGCCCATGTAGGTACCGAAAGTGACCCAATGGCTAATATGTGGACAGACCCGACTGACTATTATGAAAATATGGTTAGAAGGATACGAGAATATACAGATAGGCCAATATTGTTTAGGACTCATCCCATTGGGGATAAGGAAATAAGAAACAGAATAAGGCCTCCAGAAGGAATAAAAAACTTAACTATTTCTGATGCCGTGTCTCACAAGATAGAAGAAGATTTAAAAAATGCGTGGTGTACAGTTACTAGAACTTCAAACGGGGCTATTGATTCAATGTTAGAAGGCGTGCCTGTGATTACTGAAGATCCCATATGTATGAGCTATGACGTATCTGAGCATTCAATCAAAAATATAGAACATCCATTTTATCCTTCTATGAAAAAAAGAAGTCAGTGGCTATACAATCTTGCATACGCAGAGTGGTCACTCGAAGAAATGAAACAGGGATTACCTTGGCAACACTTAAGGAGTAATATAAATGCAAATAATAAATGAAGTTTGGTGCGTACCAGATGGAGACGAGCTTATAAGAAAAAAGATAATGGAAAATAAGAAGAAGGATTCAAATCCAAAAGATATAGATCTTTACTATGAAAGAAAGGTTCGAGAAGCCGCTTTAAGTAGAGTTACTAACTTTGGAACTTTTATAGACGTAGGGGCTAATGTCGGCATATGGAGCAGACCAATGTCTAATCTGTTTGAAAAGGTAGAGGCTTTTGAACCCACAGATAAAAACAGAGAATGCCTGATTAAAAACCTTAAAGATGTAAACAACGTAGAAATTTTTCATCACGGTCTAGGCGCTTCTAATCGTGTTGGAAATCTTCTTCAGGGCGTTCGTAACTGTGGAGACTGTAAAATAATTTACGCAGACAGAATAAAGGGCGTAGTTTTTGGCCCCGGAGATGTTGTTAATGTTAGAACTCTGGACTCCCATAATTTTAATAATATTGGGCTGATTAAGATTGACACTCAAGGACACGAGTTGCCAATCCTTCGGGGGGCAATTGAAACTATAAAAAAACATAGACCTGTTATAGTTTTTGAGATTGACCAAAACAAAGATGAGTGTTGTGAATTATTGGAATCTCTTGGAGCTAGCCGTGTTTGGGTTCAGAATAAATGCAATATGGTTTATTCTTTTGATTATTTACATAATCAATTTTCCAATTAGGAGTAACTGATGCGAACAAAGATAACACAAGAATATTTACCTAAGGTTTAAAATGAAAATTTTATATGTAACCACATTCAACCAGAGGCTATACGATGCCACTGGAAAAAATATGATTGAGTCTTTTGTCCGACACAAGACAGAAGGTGATCTTTTAATTGCACATGAGGACGATTTAGACAAAGTTATACCTCATCACAAAAAGTTTATTTTTCACAACTTGGAGGAAGATGAACTCCTTGATTGGTGGCTAAAAGAGAATGAAGATATTATACCAGTAGCCTTTGGTGGAAAATTTGAAGGCGAATATTCGGGGGTGCATAAATTTAATCACAGAGCAGCCCAATGGTTTAGAAAGATTGCAGCCCTTAATAGAGCTATGGACATCAAATGTGAATATGACGCCATTGTGTTCCTTGATAGTGATATTGTGATAAATAAACACCTTTCCGCATCCAAAATAGAAGAAATATTTGATGAACACTCAATGTTTTATCATCTAGGTCCACACAGAAGAGAGTCGGGAACTGGAATAGAATCTGGAGTAATAGGGTTCAATTTAAAAACTATGGGCGGCGTGCTTTTGAGTATCGTGATTAACAAATTCAAAAGCGGCGAGTTTAAAAAGTATATTAGATGGGATGACGGCTATGTTTTTAGAATGGTTGTTGAAGAGAACCCGCAGGTACCTACGCGAGACATAGTTAATGTCAATGAAAACAGTGTTGTAGAATTTGGCCCTTTTGCACAGTATTTAGTACATAACAAGGGAGTACATTGGAAATCACACGGATTTCCTTCAATGGATGGTTCGAAAGATCCTAATTTTCATGGGGGATGCAAAAAATCATAGACAGAATGCAGGTTTCCCCGCCGAAAACGATCATTACTCAACATGAAAGAAGCAAGGTTATTGGCAGAGCCTTTGCCAAAGGGTGTGGCGGAGGAATTATACAAAGTTTTAAACTTCAGGAGTTAGCAAAGAGAAATATCATTATTCCTCGCGTGGCTAGTTACGGAATCCTAAGAGGTGGCGGAGAAGCAATGGGGTCCGCTAAAGACTATTGGCATATAGACCACGGATATTTTTTAAGGTCAACCAAGCCCGAAGCGTATAATGGATATTACAGAATAACCCACAATAATCTATGGAGTGACGGACTAGATAAACGTCCCTCGGATAGATTCGAAAGCTTTAATATAAAACTTAAAGACTGGAGAAAAACTGGAGACCAGATAGTAGTGGTTCCTCCATCAAAATACATGGCTGACTATTTAGAAATGCATAGCTGGCTTAAGGATACGATTGAGGAAATAAAAAAACATACAGACAGAAAGATAGTCATATCCATAAAAAACGAATCTCCTTTGGAAAGAGTTTTGCCCGGAGCTTGGGCTTTGGTCGCTGACCACTCAAACGCGGGAATTACAGCACTCATAGAGGGAATACCAACAATATTTACTAATACCGCCAGAAAGCTGGGTGAAATATCCAAAATAGAAGACCCTCCTATGGATAGATCATTTTTTGGATCTCTGGCATATCAACAATGGACTTTAGAAGAAATAAGATCAGGTGAAGCATGGAATTACACGGGCGATACAAAACGTTAATCGAAGAGGTTGCTAAACGAAAGCCTCTCACAATAGTCGAAATTGGTACTCACGCCGGAAACAGCGCTATAGCCATGGTTGACGAGGCAAGAGAACACAACCGCAAGGGAGTCTTTTATTATGGCTTTGATATATTTGAAATGGCCGACAAGAATCATAAAGAATTCATGAAAAAAGAATTCAATGGCAAAAAGCCGGTCATTCTTGGCGAAGTTACAAAACGTCTTAAATCTAATGGTATAAAGCACAAGCTTCTTGTAGGAAAATCAGAAAGCACGCTTAAGAAATTTTCCCCAGACAGATTTATAGATTTCGTATTTATTGATGGGGGACATTCTATAGAAACAATTGAAAATGATTGGAATCAAATTAAGTATCTTATGGACAAAAATACTGTTGTCATTTTTGATGACTATTATGAAAACAGAGATGACTTTGGTTGTAAAAAATTGATTGACAAACTCAAAAAAACTTATAGATATAATATTGAAAAATTAGACCCTATTGAAAAGATAGAGAAAAATAATATAATAGTGAGACTAGTAAAGGTTACAAAAATATGAAATTTTTATTCCCAACAAAAGAATCCGAATATGGCCACATGTTATACGGATGCCTCAAAGAAGGCTTTGAAAAACTTGGAAATGTTGTGGACGAGGTTCATAGAGAAAACATTACTGAGAAGCTAATCAAAGAATATGATTATACATTTTTGTTTAGCGTAACATCAGATACGGTGTTAAAGCAGATCAAAAATGCAGGCGGCAAATATCTGTATATGGACAAGGGGTATTGTAGATCCAAGGGCGTAAGACTAAACAATCTTGAAGGATATGTTAGAATAAGTATTAATTCATGGCAACCGTTAAAATATTTACATAAATTTGAAGATAGGGCTGATAGGTGGTCGGAAATTCGTTCAACAAGAATAAGAAATAAAAATACTCGATGGCGAAATGGTTTTACAGGAAAATTCGATGGGGTTATTGGTTTAGAGCCACAAGAAACAATAGGGGAACACGAAGGATCATATATTTTACTTGCCGGAAGTTCTGGAAAATACCATAGGTGGCAAGGATCAGAAAGCCCACAAGAATTTGCTGAAAACACAATTAAAGAACTAAGAAAATACACAGATCGACCTATCATATATCGACCTAAGCCCACTTGGAGTGACAAGAAACCAATAGGCGGAACAATATGGAAGGGCGACAAGGATAATAGATATTCTGATTTGTTGGATACTGATCTTTATGCAGTAATAACACACACCAGCAATGCCGCTCTTGAGGCTAATTTTTATGGCATACCAACCATGACTCTGGGAAACTCCATTGTTAAGTCAATATCTAGCACCAAAATCAGCGACATAAATAATATTTACCGTGCTACCGTTGAAGAAAAAAACAGTCTAGGCAGAAGTCTGTCATATTTTCAATGGAAGCTAAGAGAAATAAAAGAAGGACTAATGTGGATTCACTTAAAAAACATACTTGAGGAGGAACTCAATGAGTCATAAAACTTTAACTGGAGCAGTACAAGGTAAATTCTGGGGTACAACTAGATGTTTCTTTGAAAATTCTACTAGTGAAGTACACTATATCGAAGCAAAAAAAGATGGATATTGCTCCAGACACCATCATAAAAACAAATGGAACAGATTTATCGTGCTTGAAGGGTCTTTAAAGGTTATTATATATAAGCAGGATAGCGAAGATGAGACAGTGCTAACAAGCGGGATGTTCTCAGATGTTCCTCCCGGAATAGATCACAGGTTTGAAGCTTTAGAAGACACGAAGGCTTTAGAAGTATATTGGATTGATGGATTAGACCCTCAAGATATAGTGAGAAAAGATAGTGGTGGTGCTGGAAAACTTACAAATAAATAAGCCAGTTCTTTTAATAGGTTCTGGTCCAGCTATAGAAGAATATCTGACCCCAGAAATAACTAAGCAGTATTTTACTGTATGCACAGGAAGAGCCATACATGCCTTAGAGCATGTTGATGTGGTGACCTGTTTAGACTTAGTAAGATTTATACATAACATATCAAACTTTTCAGATAGATGGGATCACTTCTTAGTCCCTCATTGCTTAACTACTAGATTTTGGACAGGAAGCAAATCTGGAATTTTTGAGGTCACTAACGCTACCCCAATTTATACTTTTAATACGGGTTCAAAATTTCCTAGCTCAACAAAAGACTGGACAGACACACAATACATATATAGAAAGAGTCCAAAGCACAGTAAGATGCTGGCTCATATGACTCAGTTTGAAGGCCACAAAAAAACAATCGGTGTTAACGAAGGGCGTACAATACTACATCCCCACGTAGCCTATGAGAATGTAATAAAAATACTACCCGAAGAAAAGAAAAACAAAATAGAAGTTTTCCTAAGAGAAGATGTAGATCTGACACATTTCCCAATAGACAGGTTCTTGTTAAAGGACAACACGCTTAGAAATCACTGTAGCTGCCTACACTTCCTTATAAACTGGCTCTTCCTAAAAGGAATAAGGAATATTCATACCGTAGGAATAACCAGAGAGTATGATGGATGGGGAAACACTAGACAGTTATTTGATTTTTATGGAATTAATTTTAATATGATGGAAGATTTTAGTGGAGAAATAAAGTTATGATATTAATATCACACAGAGGAAACACAAAAGGTCCTATTGATCATTTGGAAAATACCGAAGCCTACATTCAAAAAGCAAAAGAAAACTATTTTGTTGAGATTGATGTCTGGAAGATAAAAGATGATTGGTTCTTAGGTCATGACAAACCAGAAAACCCAACAACCGAGGACTTTATTAGTCAAAAGCATCTTTTATTACACGCAAAGAATTTAGACGCTCTTAAAGCTATGTTAGAATTAGGGCTGCATTGCTTTTGGCATCAAGACGACTCTTATACTTTAACAAGCAGAGGGCTGATCGTGAGTTATCCGGGATTCGCCGCCGGAAAAGAAGTCATTTGTATGAAGCCAGAGCTTCTTTCAATGGACACAATCGTAGATAGCTACGCTCTTTGTTCGGATTATATTGGACTGTACAGCAGTGCTAAATAAAGATGTAACCTTAGTTCTACAAGGGCCAACCGTTAGCTTGTCCGGCAAGCTAGGGGTAGCTTTTAAAAATATAAAGAACTATCAAAAATATGTATCTAAAATAGTAGTATCGACTTGGAGTCATCACGACGTAAAACCTTCAAGTTCCATGCTTAAAAATAACAACATTGGATATATAGAAGACAACATTGAACAATATTCTGATTATTACAATGACGCAAATATTGCATATCAATGTATTAGTTCTTTGAACGGTATGGATCTAGTAGATACCAAATATGTAATCAAAGCTAGATGCGACGAAAAGTATACAGATCTTTCAAAGTTTATAGAGGTTATGAAAGCCTCGCCAAACAAGTTGACAACTAACAATTTTTTATTTGTTAATGATGACTGGTTACAATTCCACCCCTCTGACCATGTCATGGGAGGAACAACAGAAAACATAAAAGGCATGTTTGAAACAGCTACTGCAATCTGTCAGAAAAACGGCAATAAGGGCAGGCTTACAGGAAAAGATGTAGGAATTTCGGACTATAGAAATGGCATGCTTAATAATAGTTTTATACCACCCGAAACCCTTCTATTACTTTCATTTCTAAAACATAAGAACGTCTCAATAGACTGCTCAAAGTCTATAGACATTATGAAAGAGCATTGCGAATTAGTAGAACTTAAGGATATGGGGAAATTTCTTTGTCATCTAGCCTGTGTGCCATACACTAACTATGATGTAGTATTAAACAAAACGCCAAGTATTACTTCTTTGGAGGAATTATGAAAATTTTAGTCACCGGTGGTGGTGGATATGTAGGAAATGTTTTGTGCCGTCAATTACTAGATAAGGGGTACAAAGTTAAATGTCTAGACAATTTTAACAAGGGTCAATGTGATGGAATTATACCATTAGCTATTAATCCCAATTTTGAATTTGTATATGGAGACGTTACCGTTTCGGCCCAAATAAACGAAGCTGTTAAAGGGTGCGACGCTATTATTCACTTGGCAGCGATTGTTGGATTTCCTGACTGTGCGGCTCAGCCAGCCTTGGCAGAGGTCGTTAATGTTAGTGGAACAATGAATGTTATCAATGCTAGAAACCTTTATAACAAAAGCATACCACTTGTTTATGCGTCCACGGGTAGCGTCTACGGCAAGGTCGAGGGTGTATGTACCGAAGAGTCTCCACTCAATGCAGTTTCCGAATACGGACTAAACAAACTAGTCGCAGAAAAGATGATGAGAGAAGAAGAAAACACTGTATCTTTTCGTTTCGCTACTGGCTTTGGTGTTAGCCCATCAATGCGGGTGAACCTGCTCGTAAACGATTTTGTTTACCAAGCAATCACAAATAAGATTCTTACTATTTTCCAAGCTGATTTTAGACGCACATTTATTCATGTTAGAGACATGTCTAAAGCTTTTATCATGGGTTTTGAAAATATGGGTAATTGGAGCCAAAAAGTATATAACTGCGGTGCCAACCATTTGAACTGGACAAAGCGTGAATTAGCGGAATATGTTAAGGAACACACGGGTTGTTTTGTACATTATGAAGAAATTGGCGAAGATACTGACCAAAGAGACTACAAAGTGAGTTATGATAGTCTAGAAGCCGAAGGGTTTTCGTGCGACGTTGACATGAAGACCGGCATACAAGAGTTAATTAAAGTAGCACCAATTTTACAAATTAGGCATCAGTACGCATGATTGATTTAGAAGGTTCAAAAGTTTTAGTAACCGGAGGTTTTGGGTTTTTTGGTAGGGGCATTTGTAAAGCCTTACAGACAAGAAACGCAGAAGCTGTACCCGTAGGATCTCAAGAAGCAAACTTATTAGACTTAGAGTCTTTTATACAGCTTTTAGATTCTGTTAGACCTGACTACTGTATTCATGCGGCAGGTTATAATGGTGGTATTGAGTTTAACAGGATGTATCCCGCAGATATACTGTATACCAATACTATAATGGGTCTTAATCTTCATCACGGATGTGAATATTTAGGAGTTAAAAAAGTCCTATCTATAATGACCTCTTGTGCTTATCCTGATACGGGAATGGAAGTTCTAAAAGAAGAAGACTTCTGGAACGGCCTTCCAAACAAAACTATTAGATCGCACGGTATAGCTAAAAGAATCCTTCAAACATCAGCAGAAGCTTACGGCGAACAGTACGACTTGAAATCAGTTACTGCCTGTGTTACTAATCTTTATGGGCCTCACGACACCTTTAATTTGGTTAGAACAAAGGTTGTAGGGGCGTTGATTCGCAAATTTGTGGAGTCTCATTTAGAAGGGGGAGATTCTGTGGAATGTTGGGGTACCGGCGATCCAATGAGAGAATTCATGTATGTTGACGATGCTGGCGAAGCGATTGTGCAAGCATTGGAAAAATACGAAGACAGTTCCTTGCCTCTTAATATAGGAACTGGTAAAGATATAAGCATTAAACAGCTTGTGGAACATATTGTAGAGGCTGTTGATTATAAAGGAGAGGTTGATTGGAATACCGACAAGCCAGACGGGCAAATGAAAAAACTATTAGATATCTCTAGAATGAAGTCTGTAATTGATATCTCTCCGATGTCAGTTAAAGACGGAATAGAGAAAACAGTAAACTGGTACAAAAAAAACAAAGAAAAAGCAGATGCCAAAAGTTAAAAAGGTTGGCGTGGTTGTAGACGATTTAAGCGCGAGCCAATTGTCATACCATGTCATAAAGAATATTAATGACCATTTAGAAGAGTCTGATGTGGATTTTGTTGCGTTCTTCCAGAACTCGACATCAAACATGCTTCCTATGCATTTTTCCTCTATGTGTATTAATGAGATATGGAGTTTCGATGGAGTGGCAATAGCAACATCTGTCTCCACTGTCCTATCTATTTCTAAAACATTCTCCCCCAAACAAAAATATTTTTATGTATGGGATTTAGAGTGGTGCAGAACTAAAGGGCGGGAATTTGAATATATTATCCAAGCCTTTAATAAGGATGATATAAAGTTGATAGCGAGAAGTGAAGACTACGCAAAAGCAATAAAGAATTATTGTAATAAAGACGTAGTAGGAATAGTAAACAATTTTAACATCAAACAGTTAATGGAAATAATTAATCATGAGTAGTCAATTTTTAGAAAAATATAAAGAATACATCATACAGCAGTATACAAAAGAAAAGAAAAGTACTTATGAGATCGCACAAGATATCGGTACTTATCCAAATAAGATTCGAAGAACCTTAAACACTCTTGGTGTTGATCTTCGAGACAGGAGTACCGCACAAACCGTAGCTATTGAATCGGGACGACACGAACATCCAACACGAGGAAAGAAACGAACTGAAGCAGAGAAGATCGCTATCAGTGACGGCATGTCAACCTTTTGGGAAAACATGGAATCTGATGAACGAGAACGGCGTTCGAAGATTTCTAAAGAACAATGGGCGTCAATGAGCGAAGAAGACAAAGCAAATCTTAGAAAGCTTGCTGCCGATGCTGTTCGTAAAGCGGGTAAAGAAGGATCAAAGATTGAAAAATTTGTCTACAAAGGCTTGACCGAAGCTGGAATAGAGGTTATATTTCATAAGAAGGGTTTAGTTGCTAATGACAAAATGGAAATTGACTTGTTTGTTCCGGGTCTAAAAACTGCCATCGAGATTGATGGTCCTGCTCACTTTCTCCCTATTTGGGGCGAAGCAACCCTACAAAGACACATTCGTTCTGACGCACAAAAGTCTGGATTACTTATTAATAGAGGTTTCATTGTCCTTCGTGTCAAAAACCTAATCAAAAATATTTCCAACAAACGAATGCGAGATATTCTTTCTCAGATTTTAGAAGAATTACATAAAATTGAAGAAAAGTTTCCACCTTTAGAAAAAAGGCTTATTGAAATAGAAGCATGATAGATTATAATATAAAAACCGTTAGTGAGCTTAAAGAGGTTCTGTCTGCACATAATCGTGCTATACCGACAGGAGCTAAGAAGGCAGATTTGATAACATTAGTTGAGGAAATTATGACAGATAATACAATGTTTGATGAATTATTTGAACCAGAGGTTGCAGAAGAAAAAGCAACGGATACCGAAGAGGAGATGGCTCCTGAAATTGGTTCTTTAGAATGGAATGACTACGTTATGGGTCATTTTCAAAAGAACGAACTAGTAGATGGAAACCCAATCTGTGCTGGATTACGGCGAGTGGCAGAACTCTTACTAGGAGATGTAGTAGAAAGCGGCCCTATTAAAGTCTTTCCAGCTACCGACAATAATGGGCCGGGCAGAGCTACCGTAGTTTATCAAGTTATTTTTAACTGGATGAACAGCGGAATGTACAAAACCTTTAAAGAGGTTGCGGACGTTTGGCATGGGAACACGGACGATTTGTTCTGCGCTCATCCAGTAGCTACAGCAAGCACTAGGGCAGAAGGAAGAGCTTTACGCAAAGCATTAAAGATTAGATGTCTGGCCGCTGAAGAGTTAGCTAAGAAAAATATTGTGGAGATTGTTAAGCAAACAGTTGCTGTTGCTACCGTCTCTAACGATGTTAGAATTAGTCAACAACAAATCCAATTCATTGACAACAAATGTAAACAGCTTGATATTAGCGTAACAAACTTTATCAGCATGGGTGAGAAGAATTACAATAGTATCAATGATGTGGATAAGAATTGTGCCAAACTGATGATTAAACATTTAAATGGTTATCAGAATGGCGAAACAGATGTACCAGAATCAATTACAGGTTATAAGAATTGGAGAACTAACTAATGAAGATTAATTATAAAACAGGAAGCGGAAAAATCAGCGTCGAGCTTGTGGGAGAAACACAAGTTGAAATCTTTGAGCAGCTTGCTCATTTTCAAGAGATTTTTGACGAGTCCGTATGTGGAAAATGTGGATCAGAGAACATACGTTTTCAAGTCCGTAGCGTAGAAGACAACCTCTACTATGAGTTGAGATGTCTTGACTGTGGTGCGAAGTTAGCGTTCGGAACCATGAAGGTAGGTGGACGCTTGTTCCCTCGCCGTAAGGACAAAGAAGGAAACTGGCTAAACGACCGTGGTTGGGTTAAATGGAACTCCGACACACAGAAGGAAGAATAGCCTTAGGACAAAAGAAAACCCCCGACCACATGGTTGGGGGTTTTTTTATGCACCTTGTGAATTATAAGTATTCTAGTTCTACGTATAACCCGTAAAGAGTCTTGCTACCAACGCTATCTGGAGACGCTGTAATTCCAACATACCAGTCATGCTGAGTGTATTGACCCGTGTTTGAGGAGCCATCACCAGCAAAAATACCACTTGGGCCGGGAGATTTAGCTAAAGGAACATAGATTCCGCTACCCCCTACAGTGTTAGTACCCGCCGTAAGCCTGCTGCTTGGATTAGGAGCGCCTACAAACGTTCCTTGGGCGTCAGTTCCCGTATGGGTTGATCCACCCCACCACAGCGTGTCTCCGGAGCCTTCTACGCTATATGAAGCAGAAGGATGAAGAAGCTCTGTAATTCTAGTAATAACACCACTAGCTGGGTGATCTTTATTTGTTCTGTCAAATATCTTTAATTTTACGTTTTGCGTTCTTACTGTGGTGCTATTTGTAAATCTAATATTTGCTGTAGCCTTGCTGTTTGGAATGTATTTCAAACCAGTAGCAGGAACTATGCCGGGTGCATACGCTAAACTGTCTGAGGAATATTTTACATTATTTGCAGCTCCACCTTGAACAGTACCGTTTCCGTCTGTGATAAAGGTGGTATCTTGCCATTTATTAATTTCTACTGACGCACCAAAAGAACCGCCAAAAAATCCTAGACCAGATCCTGACAGGTGGTTTACAGCTGTGTCACCAGCATAAAAACTTATTGAAGCCATGTTTTTTCTCTCCTTTGGAGGTTATCTACTATAATATTATACACCATTATTCAAAAAAGCCTTTTGTTTTACACTTCTTTCCATAAGGGAACAATTTGTTTAATTTACTTTGTCTTTCCCTGCACCCACAGTCTTTGTCTATAGCGTTAAATGCCGTATCTACTACAGCTTTTATACCTGTGGCTTTAGTGAATTTAGAAACAGTGTCTCCTAACCCTCGTGACTTCTTAGGAATATCAGCATCTCCCATAAAATAATCACGTTCTAACACTTCTTGTTCGAATTCTTCCTCTTCTATTTGCCTCTTTGTACCCTCTTTCATACTATTTACATACATGTCTTGAAGAGGACCTAATCCTTCTTCCCACATGTTATAGTAATCTTGTCTCTTTTGACATAGTTGAAAAAGCTCATCTGTTTTCCAGCATTTATGCCGGTCACAATAAAACCCTTCTCCATCTATTGGGAAGTTACAAGCACAGTCTGTTTTTCCTGTATTGACAACGACTTGTTCTGTATGGCTTAACTCACCGTCCTCCCCAAAAAAGCCCTTGCTTTTATGAGTAGGGGGTTTGTTACCACCAGAGTTCGTCCACTTTTTATTACATCCATTACAAGCCATTCTTATTTTCCTTATTATTATTATTCTGGGTAAGTAGTTCCTTTGACTGGGCCAGAGAGGCTATGTCCATAACTACCGTCATGTACATCTATTCTTAACAAACCTTCAGCGTTAAATCCAAAGTTGTTGAAGCCGCCCATTAATGGTTCAGTAAATGGTCCATATCCTCTATTACAATGAGTTGGGCC
>TARA_R110002096_G_scaffold73787_1_pt1 | contig 42224 bp, 31 predicted proteins | sample TARA_R110002096 | Tara Oceans TARA_R110002096 (sample SAMEA4397295) | marine metagenome | biome: Polar Biome; feature: [DCM] deep chlorophyll maximum layer (ENVO:01000326); material: water (ENVO:00002006), including particulate matter (ENVO:01000060) such as... | depth 35 m
TACACAACATCAAGTAGATTGGTGCGATAGACTGTGGACATCATTGAAAATAGGGGCCAGCTGGACATTACCGACTGTTGGTGTCTATCAGAAGACAGGACATTATCAGCTAACTCTAACGGAGCTTTTCTTTTCTAGCCCTACTCCTGACGCATTTGGGAATGATGCATTTGATAATCATGATTGGGTCATATACGTTGCAGGACTTCTAAATTGGTCTGTTGAGACAGAAATTGAACGCGCATTCGATTGGAGTGGTGAAGAAATTACAATGTGGGATTCAGATAGAATAGGTGATGTTGCCGTATGTAGTAAAAACTGCGGTGCGGTGATCAGGATAGAACCCTACGAAGCAGGAAATCATTACACTCAGATAACGCGAGCAGATATTAAAACGGGCGTTGATGAATGGGATTCAATAGTCGAACAAGGTTCGTGTCCTTGTTGCGACCTCCCAGCATTCGGTAAAGAATGGGTAGGGTGTTGGGTCGTTGTTGATGACAAAGCAGCACGATTAAAAATACTTAATCAAATAACTAAGGAAAGCGAGGAAGAGTGAATGGCTGAAAAACACGATTACCGTAGCGAAGTTCATGAGGTCATAGGTACTTCATGCCACATGGGTCAGGAGTTACACATGACCACTTCAAACGCTTATGGTACTAGGGTTTTGAATCTAAGGATGAATAGAATAATCCCAAGTAAAACAGGTTACACGGGATATACAAAAGTGGGTGTGTTTATGCTTCGATCAGAAGCGACACAGCTAAGAGATGCTTTGATTGAATTACTAAGCAATGATAGTGCGTGGGATGAAGGAGGTGAAGAGTGGAATGAGATGGAACACGATTGATGAGTTTATAGACGAACACCATGAGATTATTAAAAAAATAGTCAGGGGAGTATTTAGAGAAACAAAACTAAGAGACACATATTACGATTCAGAAGACCAAGAAAACAAAACAGCCATGCGAGATAGACACTTAAAAACAATAACTAGAATGTCTTTTCAGTTATGGAAAATGAGCCGAGTATTCAGTAATAGGTCAGTTGTTCCCTTATGCTTTGACTGTTGTTACCTTATGTTTAAGCTGTCAGGTAATAGAGTATCAATAGCTGAATTAGAAATGGTTGGTTTAGAGGTGTTAGGTAATCCCGTTACAGCTTTGAAATGGCGAAAAGAAAGATGGTTTGAATCTGAAAAAGGGAAAAAAGCTATTTTAGAGGTGTTAGCTTTAGAATGCCCCTACTATCTCGGTGCAGCTATTGGGCCAGCCAAAGATATGAAACCATCGTTTTTACAATTATATGAGGACTTAGTGAAGGGGGAGTAATCATACTTTCATTCAGGGCGTTAGCTGAAACATGGAGAGTATTGCATCCGAGTTTAGGTAATGCCCGTAAGAAAGATTTGTTGATCGCCAATAACCTCAGAGCTACAATATCTATTCAATGGCCAGTAGTCTATCTTTTGTATTCACCCTCGTCTGAAAGTCGTTTATCCGATGAAGACTTTAGAGAAATATATTTTATATTAACAGGTGCATTTCCCTCTGAGGTTATGGATAACCCTGATTTGATACGCTTATTGAGTGGGCTATCTGAAACAGAAACAACAGATGTAACTGTGGTATCAGCGTATATGCGTATAGAAAAAATAATTCAAAACAAGGATAATGATGTTAGAGCTGCTTTACTTCGTCCGATGTTTTATAGGGTCAATGAAAGAGATATGTGGGCGTTTCTAGCTAGACTAAGCGTCAAAGGTGGTGCGGTTAAGAGAAGAGATGTAATTTCAGGTTTAGCGTTGGCTAATAATGAAAGGTATCATCATGTTCGTTCATCGGTCAATTTAACTGGGTTGAAACGTACTGTTGCTTTGCTTCAAACTGGTTCTTTCGATTATAACGCGGTGAGGCCACGTCTAGGAGTTCCTATGATAATCCCTAGTCCCTCTTTCGAGAAAGACCCTGCCTCAGTCGGCTTTACCAAATGTTACGCCGAAGAGATTGAAGGGGCTTGGGTAACGATACACAACACCGCCGCAGGAGTTACTTTCGGCTTCACTTCATCAGGAGAGGAAATGCCTGACGAGGACAATGAATCATCTTTACGTGCATGGGCCGAAGCTGTTGGTTTGCCTGTTGGTATATTCTTATGCGACTATGCTGAAATGAGAGATTTACAAGTTATGGTTATCGATTGGCTAACCCCTAGCGACCCTAAAATGCCATATCAAAAAAGATTAGGCTATCTTTCCGATCATGTAGCGTCTTGGGCTTTGAAATCAATGACCCTGTTGGATGACCCTTTATCCTCAATAGAAATAACAGGTAACAAAAGACCTATTGTTCTTAGGAACGCAAGAGGAATTATTTCTTATGAGAATACACCTGATGAAATAGTTCTAATAAAAACAGAAGAGACACCTAAAATATTTAGGTTGACATCAGGTAAAGTAGTTCAGTCTCAAACAGGTTCACCCCCCTTTATCATGTGGTCTTTGTCAGCTAGGGATGGATTAGGCTACTACCCAATAGGGGACATGAATGCAGACGGGCAATTGGTTGATAAATACATTAAGCGGCACATTACTTCTAGCTTCAAAATGATAGAAGGTGAAACAGTTAGAATAGATGTACCTTGTTTTGTTGAAGTTGAAGTTGATACAGCTGGTTGGGGAGACTATGGTCCTTACATCATTGGTCGAATAGTAAAAGGTAGTCCTAGTTCGGGTATCTCAAATGTAGTTGGGGTTGAAGAATTAGGATGGAATTAACTCAAGAAAACAAAGACCTGATAGTATTTACTTCCCAACTAAGAGGGGGGATAGTGTGTCATTCATCTACTAACAGAAAATGCGGGTATGAAATCCGTGTTGAGCTTAAAATAAACAAACATACCTCAGCCACGGTCAGGGTCTTAGATAGTGTTGGACTTCAAAAGAAAAATAGGTACACTCAATCTGATGATATAGACCTGATTTTTTCACTGATCGAAGGATTAGAAGATTTATCTCCCACCAGTTATGGGTTGAAAATGGCCCGTAGACTTAATGGCAAGCTAAAACAACCCGAAACGCACGAAGAGGTAATAGCCGCATTATCGTTAATTCAAACTCACACTAGAGTGAGAGGTTAAAGGGGATATGGTTGTCCCGTAATCTCCCGCAGAACAAATAGAGGTATCAGATATGACATACAAAGATGAATTACAATTGACGGCACAAGAACGAGGACAATCATCGGAGGAAGTAGAGGCTTCTTTCACGGATTGGTTAAAGACCCATTTAGGAGAATTATGGGCAGCTAATGGAGGGTCGTTGGCTAATTGGCCACACGATGACTTAGCAGATGTATTCCAACAATACTACTCAGCATCTTCACGAAGGTCAGGCTCAGGTGGCGGCGGTAAAGGCGACACATGGGTTGGTATGATTGTAGGCTATAATGGCATTAGAGACAATATGAGAGCGCAACGTCAGTCAGCTATTGATGCTGCTGAAACAAATCTAAGTGCATCGTTAAAACACGGTTTTGTTTACAATAGTAAGAACATAGGGATAGGTAGAGCCTTCTTTGATAACGGCAATTGGGTTGCTGTGGATTCTATCGATCAACGTATTCATGTAGAAGAGGCTGGGACCGGACCTATGCCTGATTGGGTAATTCCTATTAACGATGGAGCTGCTAATATATGTCTTCTCCGAGATGACAAGAAGCCAAAAACCGCACATATATGGAAGAGGTCTTGGTTGTTTGTAGGAAATAAATTAGACTCATTCCTTACAGAAGGGCCAAAGAAAGACGTTTTTGCATTAGAATGTTCTTTTGATGCAGCACAAGTTAAATTGAAAATGAACGTACCTATATTATTCAAAGCTGAAGAAAAAGCGTCTTGGAGTAATAAGGACGTAATGAACCTTGAAGCTAATTCAATAGACCCTAATTATGGGTTAGACTGGATTCCTGACGAACAATTAGGTAAGGCTCAGTCGATGTTTGCTCCTGATCAATATATTGCACAGTTCCTACCCGTAGTCCCATTAGAAGACTACATGGACCACCATGACAAAGCTCAGAATAAGATTCAGCTTAGGAACGGCGGAGAGATAGGACCAATCTTTGCGGTTATGGGTGAGGTAGATTATATTCAATCAGATGGTCGAGAAGACCCATATGCAGAGGGTGGTTTCAAACACCCAATCGTTCTTTCAAATCAAAACTTGAAAAGAGAAAACCCTTCTAACTCAGGAGTATGGATTAATTTGACCTCAGCACACGTCAATGACCATCAGGCTCACAAGGTTAGAAAGGCAGACGGATGGCATGACTATCAACAAGGCTCAAGAGTATGGTGTGTAGTTCAAACAAGGACATGGATCGGTAACGATGGTTCTATTGGGTACAACATGGAGGGTATGAATGTGTACGCTTTACCTCTACGGTCTATTGTTTCCGCCACCCCTACGGTAGAAACGAATGATGTATCACAGTTCGATAACTTTGGAAGTAATCAGGGGGAATGGGAGTGAGTGGAACAGGATTTTTTGATTCGTTTGAACCCGTTGATACCAGTTCTGAGCAAGGTGCTTTGAATAAAACAAAGATGCCTAAAACGATAGAGCCGATACCTAGCAAGTCACATAATCTTCCGACAGGAATGGTTGGGGCTGAAAATATAGCCACACCGCAGAATCCAAGAACAAGACCAGCGGCGAAAAGTGCGCTCGGAGGCAAGGTGCAAGCAGCACCACTAGCATCTCCAGCACCCTCAAAAATTGTATCTAAACCATCCACCAGCAGGACACGCAGTAATAACCCAGCGTGGCAACAGATAGATGCAGCTAGAGGCAGAGCTTCTAGCAGCCACAAGCATATCCTTCTAGGGATAGCTGGCCCACCAAAATCAGGTAAATCGGGTATGGTATTAGATTCTTTAACCGATCAGGAAAAAGAAAATGGTGCCGAGATACATCATATTGATTTCGATGCTGGCGGTGAAAGCACAAAGGCAGCGCACCATAGTGGTTCAACGAACATAGTTGTACTGAACCCGTGGGTTATGAATGACAAACCAAGTCGAGTCCCTTATGATTTCCCAGCTACCTATCAAATGACAATTGATTACTTGAAGGCGGCTATTGAACAAGCGGATTATCAGACAGCTTATTTTGAACAACATGGTAAAATGCCCGTTCCGTATCTGAAGACTGTTTGTTTTGATGGAGCTGATCATTGGTTAAACATTTGTGAAACGACAATGAAAGTAGATGACCTTCAATTAGGTGTGGATGGTATAGCAACAGCTGGTAAGGCTACGACCACACAAATAGGTCGTTTTAATTGGAACATTCGTAAAAACAGATACAATTCGGCTTTAACTGCGTTGCAGGAGTTATGTCGAAGAGGTATTCATTGTTATCTCATTACGCATTTGAAATCAGCTTATGATGGACAAGGTAATGAAATTGTAGGTGCTGATACACCCAATTGGCTTAAGGACACAGAAGGTTGGTTACAACAAATGGCTGTCGTGGAATTAGAAGAAGAAAGAAACGAAAGAGGTGAATTGACAGGAGTCACTGAAGCTTCAGCCATTCTAACACAGAATCGAACCAGCTTGAAATCTTACGGACGAGTAAAATTATTCCGTAAAGATTTACTTGGCGGAGTATGGTATGGTTGGAAAGGACTTAGAGATGGAACCTTTGAACACCCCGATGATGTAAAAGACAATGGCGAAACTTCATCGGAATGATCGAGATGTCCGATAAGACGGGAGTCGTTTGCTTTTCAGGGGGTAAGGATAGCTGCGCTATGCTTATTGAGCTACTGAAGAGATTTTATGAAGACGGCGAAACCGAGCTTCCGGTTACTCGTATTATATTTGCAGACACGGATTTTGAGTTTCCTGAATTGATTGCATACTTAAAGAAAATAGAGGTTTATGTCCAAGAGAGATTCGATCCAAACCTAAAGGTAGAGTTTGTCAAATCTCCTAGAACGTGGGAGGATTGGTTCTATGGTGAAATAACTAGGGGTGCTAACAAAGGTAAGCAAAGAGGTGCGCCTCTTAGAGCATATCCTTGTTGGTGGGCTAGAGAGTCTAAGGTTCAACCATTACAAAAAGCTACAAAGGATGCCGACCTTGTTTATGTCGGTATAGCCAAAGATGAAGAGCATCGTACTAGAAATAGTGGTAAGCATGGTAAATCAGGCAAGGCACATACCGAAGACCCTAGAAACGCCCGCAACCGTTATCCATTGGTAGAATGGGGATGGACTGAACAAGATTGTTTTGACTATCTTGATGATTTAGGTATTATGAATGAACTGTATGTTAATTTTACAAGACTAGGTTGTTTCCATTGTATCAAACAGCCAGCTGAATCTTGGTGGGGCGTTTATAGAGGCTATCCTGATCTATGGAAAACCGCGAAGTATTGGGACAAAGAGAGCATAAAGATTACAGGACACGGTTTGAGGTCTATGAAAGTAGGTGATGGATGGTCCTTAGAAGAGATGGAGGTACGTTTCAAAGATGGCTGGGTACCTAAGAGTAGGACTAAGTTTGATTGTAATTCGTGTGATGCTGTGCGCTTTGTTGCAGAAGGGCAAATGTCGTTAGGAGATTTTGACGATGACAACGCACATGAAAGAATGGGTCTGATAGACGAGGAAACACCTGCGTGTGATATTGTTTGGGGGAAAGAGGATGATGAAGCTAAGACGTAAAGAAGTCAAAGCTTATCCGGTTCCTAATCGAGAAGGTTTGACATCTTCTTACAATTGGAACCCAGCTATGACAGACAAGGTAATCTTGAGAGTATCAAAATCCTCATTAGGAGCTTACAATTTTTGTTCTCAACAATATTTCATCAAATATATTTTAGGTGTTAAAGAGCCTCAGAATGATGCAATGGTTAGAGGTAGCAATGTCCACGATGCGACTGAGGACTTTTACAATGATATTGATGTAGGCCACGCTGTATCAATGCGTTCCTATGGATATGAGAAAGTATTGGAATACTTCAAGGAGTTTATTCCTGATTCTAATCCCGAAAGAGGGACGTTTGCTTTAGACGAACAATCTCATCTTGAAAAGTTGTTTGAAGCTGAGGCTAAGAGGTTTATGACTTGCGACTCCGTACATTTTCTTCCTGTTGGCAATGAAGTAACATTAGATGCAGTAGTTGAAATTGAAGGAGTACAGGTTCACCTAACTGGCATAGTGGATCGAATATTTATGGATGAGCATCATGATGTGCATATTCACGAATTGAAAACAGGGGCATGGAAACATAAACCCTCAAAGCGTGTTAATATGCAGAAAGAGATGGCTTATTATGTGTATTTAATGAATGTAACCGAACATGAAATGCTGGGAGGGGTAAATGCTGCTTACTGGGGTTGGGACCACACGGCAGGACTATTGAACTTCTATGATGACAAGGTGTATCGTTTTATTGAAACAGTAAAGGCTGATGCTATCAGGGACATGATGGCTGATTTGAAGGCTTTAGTTAGGTCACATAAAAGATATAATGGTACAGAACAAGACGACTCCGCATTTCCCTTGAAAGACCTCGGAGCTGTTAGATTTATTTGTGAGCCGTGGTGCCGTTTGAAGGGTTATTGTTCTCGCTATGGGCGAGTAGCTATACATGAAGAGGAATAAGTATGGGTAGTATGTTTGATGGGTTTCCGCGTGAAGTGGATATGCGTGTCAGGAAAGTGATTCATACAAAAGAGCAATTTCAAAAATACGTGTCAAATACAAACGGTAAGGCTAACATGACGATAACCGTTTATCCATTTAGAGAAACTAAACCGAAGGGTAATCGTTGCGAATACAACACAGCAATAATCCCTCATTTTGTTATTGACCTAGACAAAGGGAGAGCTATTGATGTCCTCGGTATGTCTGATCAAGAAGCAGGTGAGAGGTGTGCTGAAGACACATGGAAACTATCTGCTCATCTTTTAAAAAATAATTGGAAACATTGTGTATTTTTTACAGGTGGGGGTTTTCACATTTGGTGTTTGTTAGATAAAACATATCGTTTGCCTCCTGATGAACTAAGCGAGCTATTATTTTCAGGGAGGATGATTGTGAACAAATGGGTTAAAGATTTGGATTTGGTGTCTCTCGATCCAGTGGTTTCATTTAGGCCCGACAGACACATTAGAATACCAAATAGCTACAATGTCAAAAGAAAACTTTGGAGCTTTCCTCTTAGTTTAGGAACTCTTTCATTAGGCTGGACCATAATCACTGAAATGGCAAAAACTCCGTCTCACGGTATTATACTAATGGGTGAAAAGGGTATGCCCTTAGAGATAATAAGCAGGGATGACCCTACTTACAAGATGTCAGGGTTGACAGGCTTTTTTGGAAAGTTTGACGCTGCGGAGATTCAGGTTGAAATGAAGAACGTAGAAGGGATTCCTATGTTGCCTTGTTTGAAAGCAGCGTGTTGTGAAAAAGGGTCTAACCCCCCACACCAATCCCGTGTATATCTTATGATGTATTTATTAGATTACTTCAGACGTTTTGCTAGACCAGCTCATACAAGTAAGCAAACTAACAAAGATGTAGTATTGAAAGCCCATGCGTTTATTGAATCATTAGAATGGTCAGACTACAAATCAGCAATAACAAGACAAATGTTGAACCACGGTGCTGACCGCTATTATCAAACCCCTTCCTGCCCTAAGCTATTTGCTGAGAGTTTATGTGTAGGACGTTGCCCGTTTTATGATGGGAAAGGAGCGTAATTGAATATGTCTGATGGATTAAATGAAATAAGAATGAAAAAAGCTAGAGAATTAATGCAGCTGCTTGATAAAAAAGAAGGTAGTCAAGAAGATGAAGAAAAGTACGAAGAACTGAAAGCAATGATGCCGTGGTCGTTTAGAGTAAATATCGAAAACGGTTTCACTGAAGTTTTACATAACCATCACGATGATGATGATGAACCAAATGTGGTTTGCATTACCGTTGACCCAGCATTTGCTGATATGATAACAGAAATGCTAAATCGAGCGTGGTTATTCCAACAAGCTAACCCCGAACAATTCTCACAAGGAGACGAAAAAGATGAATAAAATAAGATTGAATACTGACAGCGGATATACTACAATTGATTTACATAAAGTTATGGCGATAACAACAATGGTCACTAGCGACCCATTGATCAAAATACTAGGTAGAACTTCACAGGTTAAGCTAGACATACATATGTTGGGTGGCACTATATTTACAACTAAAGAAATGGATATTGTAGAAGCTCAAAAGGTAACTACAAAGTGGACAGGAGTGGATGAAGATGAGTAAGAAAGACGATTGTCTTGATTGGTTAAACAGGGTGATTGCTACTGAAAAATCAACAGCAGGTTTACCCTCAATTGTGCCTAATGCTAAATATGCATTAGAAATAATAAAAGCTCTCGAAGATTCAAACTCACTCACACCCTTCGCTTGCTGGTATTGTGCAGGACAAATGATATGGGGCGGCGACCATTCATTTGAGGACTATGGAATAGAAGTAGACGAAGAAACAGGTGAGGGAGATGGAGTTGTTACTAATTTAAGATGTGCTAATTGTGGGGCTGAGGCTTTCTTCCGTACTGCTCCTGATGAGGGCCATCACGCGCCTGATATATATTGAGTTGAATTAGATGAGTAAAATATTGTTTATTGACAACCGAGAAAAATCAGGACTAGAAGATTTAGTTAGGAAATACTGCGATAAGAAAGGGCTATCTCATCAAACTAAACAGAACTTGATTACTGATTATGCTTTCAGTAGTGTTGGGATCGAAGCAAAAAGTGTTCAAGATTACATGGGCAGTATGATGTCAGGACATTTAGAGCAACAGCTTCAAAATCTTGATGATAATTATAACAACGGTATATTGCTTATTTGGGGGACATTAGACCAATACTTAGCTCAAGCTATTAAAGGGGGCAGAAAGATACCCTATGGCAAAGCGTGGGCTTCTTGGGTCGGCTCTTTAGCTAGATACAGCATAGATTTCGACATCCAAATAATTACTCTCCCTGATAGGTCAAGTGCAGCTAGATTTATTTGTAAGCGGTTTGAGAAAGATGGGTCACTGAGGTCATCTTCTACATACAGGGTTCTAAGAAAAACCACTTCAGAAGATATGAGAGTCGACATTTTAAGAGCTGCTGGTGCTAGTCAAGTTATCGCAACAAAGCTTCTTGATGAGTTTGGCTCTATTACAGAGATAGCTTCTTTACCGATCAAAGAAATGACATCTATCAAAGGCTTAGGTAAAGTTAGGTCTCAAAAAATCAATCATGCACTAAACAGCGAAGAGAAAGTGGCCAGTGAAAAGGTCCGTATGTCTCGTTCTTAGTGTAAGAGGTTAAGAGTGATTGCTAGTACCCAAGTCTCCGGTGATACTATGCTACAATCCAAAGAACAAGACACAACCCGAAAATGGAGCGATTATGCACTTGTTTCCTCACCATATGATGGCAGTAAGTTTGTTAGACAATATATTGATAGGTTCAATACCGTATCGTTTTTCAATGAATATGCTGGCTTAATGTCCTACTTTTTTGTAATGGGTCAATTGCTGGCACCTTACATGAGGATGCCTATTCATGGTATCTTTATTGATTGCCGTTTTCACTTGTATTGGATTCAACCATCTAGGTCAGGTAAATCAGTAGCTTACGAGTTTATATCCAAGATTCTGAAGCTGTGTGAAATAGATACCGAGCAGTTTAGTGCAGGTTCTGATGCTAAGCTAATTGGTTCAATGATCGAAAAACCAGTCTTTGATGAAAAGGGGGTTGCCACTGGTAAGATGGAATATGAAACGGTGCCGGGGATATTGAATGGTTACAAGACGTTATTATTTGATGAGGCCAGTGTCTTATTGAATGATCAGAAAGCTTACTTCAGTGATAAGATTCTATACTTACAACAAGCTATGGCTCCTATTGGTTCAGAAACAAATGTGCTGGTGAAGCATTTAGTGTCAGGAACAGTAAGAACTCCATCCGGTGTGTCGCTATGGATGACAACATATCCTCCAAAGGACATTATGCACCACGTTCTTGAGAAGGGGTTCTTTCAAAGAGTATTCCTCTATCAAAATGATGTGAGCGTTGAAACAAGACAGACCACCAGCGAGCATCGTTTAGCAGGAACTTACGTCCCTGTGCCTGACCGTCTTTGGAAGTACGAGGACTTGGCGGCTTACTTCTTAGAAGTTAGAGACGAAGTTAAAGGTAGACTATTCAAAGCTGCTGGATTAACAGAAGAACAATGGAATGCCCTTACAGATGGTGAAAGAGAGGACACCGCAATAAGGCATTCATATGACTTGTTTACAGTAGGGCCTTCATACCATGCAGCCTTGCTTAATGCTGATGATAATTATTATGGTTTGGTCAAGTCTGTTGCTAATGATGAGATTAGAGAAACAGCAATGAGCTTTTTGCCTAACACTGAAAACTACACTATTATTCTTAGCAACCTAATTGCAGCTGGGATGAAGTCTACTGTTGTTACAGCAGAACACATCAACATGGCTCATGAGATAATCTATGACAACCTGCACAATTTGATCATATGGTTAGAACAAAAACAAAGTGTTGTTACAAAGAAGAGGACAATGGCAGAACAACATTCATGGAGAGAATCATTCAATAAGACTAAAAAAGAGTTACACCCGAAGACAGCTAGAGAAGTAGTTAAAAAGGCAGACTTAGAAACATTATATGCACAAGTAAATCAAGTGAGTGTCAAGACAGCTAAGAGACGTTTAGATAAACTAATTACTAACAAAACAGCTGAGAGATTTATGAAAGGCCGTATAGCATATATCGCAATGAATTGGTGAGATAAATGTATAGAAGACTACACAGGTCAAATCTTCCAGTGTTTATGAAAACTGAAAAGGTGATTTCCTTTCGTGTTTTTAGCTCATATGACGATGACAAAGATTATTCCGATCTTGATAAGTTTCACATTGATGCAGCTGTATTTTTTGACGGTAAAACATTTTATGTGTTTACAGATGTATTGAGAGAGATGATACACAAAGGGTATAACACAAAGGTAAGAGAAATAAAAGAAATGGCTGAATGGATTTCAAAACTAGACGAGGAAACTACTCTTGTAGGTTTTAATTCAAACAAATTGGAATATCAGTTATTGTTGAAAGCTTATGGAATACAGTTCAAAACAATAGATTTAATGGATTCGATAGGGCTTGCCGTAAGCTCGGAGTTTGACACCTCAAAAAAGCGTTATACCCTTAGAGAGTGTTCAAGATGGAACAGCATTCGTCAAACACTTTTACCTCATTTCTCTTGGTTATTTACTTCTGTGGAATTATTTGATGAATGGTATAGTGAGAGGTTTCGTAGTGTTGCTAAGAGTCTAGCTGCTGAATGTCAGATGATCGCAAAACTAGCCCATAGCATAAGAAGGAAAAAACAAGTACGTGTGTTAGACCCAGTGTCAGGAAAAGGGGTTATGATTCCTATGGATTTTTATGGTCAAATAATACCTAGAGGATTCTTTGGAGGGGCTAAAGACGACCCATCTGTTGAAGGTAGCGAATAGTGTCAGGATGCACAATGTTGCTCAATTGATCGAGACGAGTCACACCACCCTTGTCTAAGAATCGTTGCGTGTTATGGTTAGGGTTTTCTAAATGGAACGCTGTTTCGGGTTGCACAGGGGGTAATGCTCCCAGTGCTTCTTCAACGCCTCGACCAAAATCCGTACCCATTTGGAACGGTATAACTGATTTAGCGTGATATGCGGGTGATGTTACTTTCTTTCCAGTGGTTGGATTAATGTAGCTGAAACCTCTTGTTTGTTGGGTACCACGGTTTGACCCTTTAGGTGCAAAGGCATATCCACTACCCGCAAGTATGCTACCCATCCTCCTTACTTTTCCTTTAGGGTTGCCAAACTGGAAGCTATCTAATAATGCGTCTCTAGGTTGTGTAGTTAATGAATTACTTTTCATGCCTTTCTTTGAAAAGTTTCTCATACCCTCTAATAATATTTCATCTAAGAAAGTTCTTGGTGCTGGAACCTTACCCCTGAGTTTTGGGTTACTAGAGAAATCATTGTACTTTGCTTTGCTACCATACAATATGTCTTTTGTACGGTCTTCAGCTATTTGTCCTACTCTTGGTCTAGGAACCCAACCTTTAGGGAACCTACCAAAGAAATCTGTTCTCTTTAACGGTGGAAGATTTGCAGCACCATATCTCAATTGGTCTGCTGTATTCCCTGTATATTTTATTGATGTCTCTAAGGGGTCTAAACCAGTGCCAGTAATAGGTGATCGATTTTGGGCTATACCGAAGAGAGAAGCCACAGGATCAGAATAAGATGCGTGATTGACCGAAGCAAAATCAGGCAATATTTTACTGTATGTCATCGGCATAAATCTAGCCATTCCCGTAGGGTTTTCAAGAATACTGAACATATCGGGATTACGGCGTGTCATCTCTTCAACTAATTTGAAAGTATCACGGAATAATTTTGCAGTTCCTAGATTAGACCCTTCTCCAACATTTTTAAGGGCACTTTTACCTTCTTGTTTTATCCAGTGGCCCATTTTTGCTTTCCAATTACCAGCTGGATTTTCATCAGTTGATTCTCCCATCCATTTTGGTGGTTCGTTTGTAGTCCCTCTAGCCTCAAAAGCTTCTGCTTTGGCTGCTTTATTCTTCGCAGTTCCGGTTTCTCCATATCCCTCCGGTTTGTGCCATTTGCTCTTCATAGAAGCAACACTCATATCAACACAGGTAGGGCTACCGAACAACACATCAGGCATACGGCCACCAAAATGGTCTTCGATTTCATTTACAGATAAGTCTTGTATATCGGATAAGAACGTAGGGGTTATACCCATTTGCCCACTTTCAGGTCCTCCTTTTTTACCCCAATCAGAAGTTGCCCCTGTATGTCCTCTTCGATACATATCAGAACCCCAGCCGCCCGGCACAACCCTTTCTCCACCTACCCCTGAAAACAATTCCATTGACATAAGTTCCTTTTGTCTAGCAGACATATTGGGTCGCTCAGGTGCTAACACTGCTACATTCAATTCTTCTTCAGAAGCCTTAGCAATATGCTTTCGTTCACCACCAGCACCTAGTTGCCTTCGCATTGAAGGTCTAACATTGCCTCTTGTTTTATTTCGTGAGTATCTTTTTTGAGTTTTTGCTTTTTTGTTCTTTCGACTTTTATTCCAAGCTCTAGCTTTTCCTTGCCGTTCAGCTCTTCCACTTACTGTGTTACGGGAGTAACCAGTGAACTTGCCTTTGTCCTCATTCTTGGTCATCTCCCAAGCTTCATCAAAAGGATCGGTCAATCAACATCACCTACATTAAACATCAATTCAGGATCAAGGTTTAGTAGCTGTTCTTCATCGAACTGCCCTCTTAAGGGACTACCATCTAAAATAAGCTTTCTTTGCATATCCGGGAAGTAATTTGATGATAGTTGAGTGGGGACTGGACGGTTCCCTAAGATTTGAAGTATAGCCGCCATCCTGTGTCTGCCTTCATGCCCTGTAACATCTCTTTTTGGGGGTAATTCGCCGTTGGTTTGTTCATCGTGTGAGAGGGATGCAATTTGTAAATTGGGAATAAAAGTAGGTTTACCATCATTCATCGCATCCATAATACCGTCTGTACGTGTATTGGTCAGGCCTTTTTTCTTATGCCACAGGTAGTCCTGTAAAGTGCTGCCATAAGCATTAGCATTACCTCTAAAGCCACGAACAGGGGATGTAAGTCTAAGATAGTCTTGTGGCTTCATCATGGTCTTAGCATGGTAGCTTCCAAAACTCGGACTCCCCCCCATCGGAAAATAATTTGTTTCTCCATCTTTACTCGTTTCCTGCCAGCTTCTATCTCGTTCGTCACCATCCCAAAACTCAGTTGGGCCGACTTTGTATGAGGCCATCTTGACCAACGCCCAACCGTGTTGAAAAGCATCGCTCATGTATGCGCCTTTGTTTTCAATCCTTTTTTGAGTTTGGGGTTAGTTTTTTTCCAAAGCGCATCACAAATAGGGCATTCCCAAAGAAATATCCGGTCTCTTGATCCAGCATAAAAACCATTTATACGAATAGCTAATACTCGGTTAGCACATTCAGGACAATCTTGACTTATCTTATCCTGATAGTGATTAACCATCAATTATGCCCCGCATGGGTATAAGTAACCAATATCTTATCAGCCCCGCCTGTTTCAAACCCACCACCATTATCATCGGGTATAGTAATTGCAGTACCAGCGGTATTGACATAGAAATCACCAACAGGTGAACCGCCGCCTTGTGCCGATTGAATTAACGTGCCATCTTGTAGCTTCGCCCCTGCGCCTGAATCCGAGGCATCATAAGCAACAATATCAATAAGATACAATGTTGAATCATCTTGTGATTGAAGTGGCTTAAACAGAATATCAGACCCAAAAGTGATAGTTTTTGCAGCTGCTGGATTCCAAGTAAATATCTTCTTCGATTGTCTATGTACTGGGGTTAATTGGTACACCCCACCCCCTCCAGCATATTCACCCACTCCTTTATCAGATTGGAAAAATAGATGTGTTTGGTCGATACCATTTGGGGTGCCTGATAATCCTCTAGGGTTCCTAGCAAATAGGAAACCCAAATCAGTAACTGGCAAAGTTCCATTTTGGCTACCAGCAATAAAATCGTTGCCGGGGTTAGCACCGTTAGATGCATGGTTTGTTAATGCGGAAATAGGATATGGGCCGGGGCGAATGAATACTCTCTTATCGCTACAAGAGGCAATAGCCACCCCACTGCTATACGTTAGCCTACAAGATGCTAAAACAATAGTATGCTTAGCTAAGTGAGCTTTGGGGCTTTGAGGGTATATCCCTGAAGCAGTGTTTACTTGGTCGCCATAAATATAACCAATGAAGCCGGATTTTGTGGGATCGACATAAACCAAGAGTGTTCTTTCGTAACCAGTACCTGTTAAAGTAGGCACAGCATTGCTGTTATACGGGAAAAAAGATGCCGTACCACTTGCTGTAATGTTTTTAGCAATACTAGCCACTTCGTAAAACATACCATCTAACAAAACGGTACCAGCTGCAACCGTAATTGTAGTCCCACTGAAAGAAGTAGCGCAATTGCCGTTTGTATATGATAATCTATTTGAATTAGAACTATGGTAATCATTTACTGTAATGGGTACTACTCCATTCATCAAAGCTCTTTCATTAAAATTAGTCAACGTAGGGCTTGCTAATACGTCTCCGTCTGTTAAACCATCGGCCTGTGTTGAATGTGTTGCTATTTCGTGTCCTTCTCCTAAGCTTGCCATTATCTCACCTCAATCAATACATCAACCTTGATCTCATTTGATGCGTCTTTGGTTATAGGCATAAATGTAGCCCTGTATGCCGGAGTGTCTAATGCGGTATCTCCGGTTAATACCAATTCCTTGATAGTTTGAGCTGAGGTTAATTGACTATCAAATGTCGCTGATATAGCAAGGGTCCTGTCATCTATTCTTCGGATATTTGGCGTTACACTCATTTGAGCATTACCCGCACCCCCATCTCTACTAGACGAGTCCCCACCACTAGACCCCAATGTCATCTGAGTTACCAATGTGGCTAAGTGGTCTGTAAGGGCTGATTTTAATGTGTCAAGTATAGGCATTCATTTCACCACGTAAAATATTGATTTTGATTCGCCAATTGGTAAGCCCCGCTTGCCGCCATCGCGTGTACCTATTTTCCCCATTCCATTAGTGTGTTTCGCTCCGATCATGAAACCACGATTATTTGAAGAACGTATTGATATACGGTGAACAGCTTTTATTTTGACGTTACCCGATATTGCCAATTCAATTAATTCATTAGTTTCAGAAGCAGATTCATTTGCTGGTTCCGTGTTGCTAGTGAATGCTTGTAAGTCAGATAATAATCCTTCAATGCCTTTGTCATATTGTCCTATCACAAAATTACTTTCTAAACGAGTATAATCGTGTTCTGCTTCAAAGACAGCAAACTCGCCTCTTATTTCATGCACTGGGAGATTTAGATTTACGATTTCTCCGGGGCCTATACTTGTACTACTCATAACCCCTTTTAATTCTATGACTGGAGTTTTATTTTCAGTTCTAGCCAGTATTGATTTAGCCAATTTTAATGCTTCTTGTTTTGTTTTTAATCCGGGTATATTTTGTCTAAGAGTTTTTGATAATCCAGTTGTTGCACCTCTACCGGCTTCATCTTTCATCCTCTCAGGGTCTTTTATAGAGACATATACCCTTTCATTATTGGCTAATGAATCACCAGCTACAATAACTTGATTTGGCGAATCAATCATTTTACTAACACCAACTTCTCTTATTGGATTACCAATCCCTATCGATGAACCTGTATTCTTGAATGAAGCTCTTGAATAAATTAACCCACCATTTCTTTCATTAACAAGCTGCCTACCATCAATCTGAGACAGATTCTTTATGGCTTCCATTATGTTAATTCCTTTTGTTTTTCTAGCCACGTAGGTTGATGAATGATCGGTGATTAATCTTAATGAAGGATGGGCTTTTAATGATGATGAAACATCTTTATCATTAGAAATCAAAGACGAGGTAGGCGTTACATTGTACCCAGCTAATTCAGAACCAGCATCCTCTAGTAACATCAAAGCAGCATCTGAGGTTCTAATTCCTACATATCCATACTGGCCCATTAAAATGCCATTTTCAATATCAAGCCCCATATCAGATAAGCTGTCAGCAGTTATATTTTTGAATCTTAATGAGGTTGTGGTGTCTTCTGTTATAATGTCTGCAACTCTTAGTCTAAACCCCTGACTATCAAACAAGTAAGGGGGTGCAAAGCTATTGCTTAACTCCTTACCGTCTACTCTAATTTTTTGTATTCCAGTATTGATATTTGTTATCTCAGATATATTTTTACCATTTGATAGCTTAAACGGGCGTTGGCTGATCATGATGAAATCGGAGGGGTCATACTCCAATAATCCCCGATAAGACAATGATGTTTGTTTTACTTGCGACAGGTCAGAATCAAAACGCCTCCAACTGTCCGTCTCAATTTTTCCTAATACTAATGCGTTATCGGCTAAAGTGGGTACGGTGGTATAAGGCAATACAATAGCCCTTCTATCGGCTAGAGCCAAAGGACTACTCACAGTAGTGTAATACAAAGTAGAATCAGTTAAATTAGATACACCAGTATTGTTTGCAGATATAGTTAATCTATTATCTAACTTAGCTGTGTAGGTTATTTTACCTTTAGCTACAATAAATAATATTCCTGAGCTGGGTAGTAAACTAGCATCATTTAGAACAATATAATTATTAGAACCAATGGTGTATTGAGATTTAACCGTGAATGAGGGATATGTCCTCATCATATTATCGGAGGTAGTGTGTGTTACTTGGTCTTCTAGTCCTTGTTTAGCAAAGTCCCCTCCTATCCCAGTTCCATCCGTATAATATCTAACTTGGGTTTGGTGTAATTTTTCGCCGCCACCGGGATGTGGTGTTTGTGAATAACGAGGTTCTATTTCAGGATTAAACGAACCATCGATTGTTTTTCTAGCTGCATCTGATTTGAAAAATTGTAACATAGATGAAGACGGTATAAGGTGGTAAGAAACGTCATACTCGTTGGCATCAGGCCACGATATAGTAAAGGCACCCTCAGCTGCACTAACGAATCTATTATTCCCTAGCCCCTTAGATACATTCGCTTCAAACACTCCATAACGGCCATCTCTAGTAAAAGGCTGGTGTGCTAATTTATCGGTATTAGTGGTTTTACATCTAGCCCCATTCAACCAACCGTCTTGTAATAAGTCAGATGCAAAACCAAACATCTTCAGAGGTCTAACCGGCCTTACAAAATAATCCACAGCTTTACGGCGAGGGTGAGATGACATTGCATTACCACTTGTGCCAAATATTTCAGTAGACATAATCCCGTCAGTCTGTCGATTTAAGTAAGTTTTACGAAGAACATAAACTCCGCCCCATGCAGGTAGATCGGCGGAACCTCTAACCGCCCAAGAGTCAAGAGCGTGGGTTTTTGCATATACTAACGGGACATAATCTATCGAGGCTAATGTAGGGGCTATAACTGCACTACTTCCTGTATTACTGAGGACGATTGTTGGGTTGCTTGTAAACTCAATCCCACCATTGGTCAATGTAACAGATATTACGGGACCAGTTGTACTTACCACTGGTACACCGGAACCGTTAGAGGGGTCTGTTTGCTGATAATTTCCTCCTAAATCCTGAACTTCATATGTTAAAGAAAGCGTATGTGCAGCTAAGAAATTAGCACCTGCACTTGTTATACTAATTCCCGTGACAGTCAATTGACCATTGACGGTTAAAGCAATTATGGCTTGTGTTGCTGTAATTCCACCAACCGCATTGCTATTGATTCTGACTCTATAATTTGTGGTCTCAGCGGCATCAAAACGGAGGCTGTTCAAAGTGAATCCCGTTACTGTTCTTCCTACTAAATATGTGCCAGCAAAGTTAGAACCCCCACCTCCTGATGCTGTCAGGTTGCCATCAGAATAACCACTACCGGCAGCGGAAATTGCCAGTGAAGCAACCGCAACACCTCCACTCCCTTTAGCATCGGCACTATCAGGAGACCATGTAGGTGGAGTGTATTCATTAGCAAAAGTAGTATTACTACCACTCCCCCCATCAAGTGTTTGACCGTCTTTAGATAATTGCGCTTTATTTACCCAAGAAGGTGTTAATGGATAGTGTTGGCCTATATTCAAATCTGAATGTAATGATGCTGCTTTTGTCCCTATCACCTGATATTCGACACTTTTATTATCCAACAATTCATTTTGTGTATCTATGATCAAGCCAAGTCTAGGCTCTGTTCTTGATTGTACTTGCCTGTGGTCTGCTACTTCTGAAAGAGGTATAGGTTTCAGCTCAGTAGTAGCATTACTAGAGGAATTATATTTTGCTGTCCCCCATCCGGTAGTAGGGTAATGTGTTTGTTTTTCGCCACCACTAGCTGCTAATGCCCTCATAGCAGAATGGTCAATAGCTGAAGCATTAGTATGCAATGCATTGCCCTTAAGGTGATAAAATGCGGCACCGCTATTACCAAAATTAGTAGCTGCGTTATTAGCAGTAGTAGACACCCCGGCTGAAGATTTAGATTGAGTATAAGAAACTGAACCAGTGTATTGATACAAGTCAATAAATGGGTCTGAACCCTTGTTTAACGGTTTAGCCTCAAGTGGAGCATTGAGATATTCGCTATCCCACAAACCAGCAGGGAATGAAGTAGGCAGCGTCATACCGCCTGATTCAAGACCAAGTGTTGCCCCGATACCGATTGGCGTTTCTGTTTTAGTTAAAGGAAGATTAGACCTTCTAACAGTATTTGAAAAGGGTGTAGCTTCGGATGTGTGGCCACTCATTATCAAACCAATTGGTGTCGATCTTTCAACACCATTGTAATCTTTATCGAAAAACCATGAGTTGCCGTGGTCTGTTTGATTAGGTAAAGTTTGAACTGAATCATGCGTACCCCCGTCAAATCGACCTTTCCCATATATTGGTTGGTTATTTGCAGTAGCCTCGGTAGGGTCTCCTGCAAGCATATCCAAAGCATCCGAAGCAGTTCTAATTCCCCAAGCTCTTACAGGTAATCTACGACTCATATCATATGCGACCATAGAATCAATTACTGAAACATATTTCGTATATGTCACTCCATCTGCATCTACATCGTAAGATATAGTTCCAGCAGTTCTTTCAGGATTGACCCCATCACCTATACCTTCACCTCTTGTATGTCTTATATTCTCATATATAGTCTGTAATCTCAAAGTACCTTGTGGTTCTCTAAGTGTGGTATGCCCCATCAAAACAGCGTTTGCACTTCTAAGCCCTAATGTGCTACCATGTCCCCCCGCATTCAAACCATTGTAACCATAGTTCTGAAGCCATTGAGTAACATATAGTCTTTCAATTGGATTGGCGTTTTCTGCTTGTGCTGCCGTGGGGTGATGTGAGAAGTTTCTCAAATACAGTCCTCTAACTGGAGGATATTGTAATGAACGTGGCATTCCTGCTTCTCTATACCTAAATGTCATGAAATGTTCTCTTGAGGTTCCAAAGACAGCTGGATGACTGTATTCAGCTAACCAATTACACAAAAATGCATCGGGCGTGGCTCCGGTTCCGGTGTTTGCTGCCTTCAATAGACCCATGTCGGCCTTTGTAGCCGTTATACCACCACCCGCCGAAGTTCTAGCGGCTAAGTTGAGGTATTCGGGGTCGTGGCAGATCAAAGGTGGTACTGTGGCTAATTCAGTCGCAATACGGCTCACTGCAACGCCTTCTTCTCTTCCAGTTACAAAATAATTTGTCGAACCAGCATAAATTATTGGAGGAATTGGCTTGCCCCCACCCAAAAGATAATCTCCTAAAATAAATCCGTTTATAACGAACTCATTGGCTACGTTATACTCGGCTGAGGGCAGGGTATTGTCAAATGTTAGCTTAGTTGGTCCGGCAAGTGTAAGAGCCGTATCTCTACTGGGTACTCCCCTTCTTACAACGTGTCCAACACCCATTATTTCAGTGTGTTCTTGCCCCGGAGCTATAAGATAATCAATTTTATCTCTAGGGGCTATACTGTTGTAGGTTGTTTTTACGTCAGGCAGCCGAACACCTTTGATTTCATCTAAAGGCAAACCATCGGCTGCAAATGAGCCTGTTGAATAGTCGTAGTTTGTTTCACCCTTAGTTTCAAGAGTATCTAATTCGTAGACTTGGTTAGTTTGCCCGCTTTTACCCGATCCAAACCCGTGATGCTTGTGTTCGCTTTCTGCTTCAAACAAAAGAGAATAAGACGAGCCGTGTGAACGATGCAATTGTTTTCTAAGAGCCATAGGGGTCCCTCTATGCATCAAAGGCGTAACAAAGCTGTGTCCTTGCCTCCCAAAACGAATCCTATGATGAGGGAAAGGATAGCCGGTTGCTGTACCGTTAGCCGTCTGAGTAAGCACCGAACCCCTTTCTGCATGGTCTGTTATTCTATGAGCCGTATAGAGGCGTGTAGAGCCACTAGGAACTGCGCCAGCAGTAGTATGAGGTGTCAAACCTTGTTTCGTGCTTAAATCAGGGTGCAATAGCCTTTGACAATGAAACACCAATGTGCGGTCGTGAGTATCAAACTGTGATACTTCGTTAGCGGCTTCAGCAACGCCCGGTTTTCTAGGGTCCGGGGCCGAAAGCCCTCCAAGCCCCCAAGTCATGTTAGAATAAGCTTGAACTCTATCGTGGCCACTTCTAACAAATATTTCACCGGGTATATCTGCTGGGTCCGGCATTTGTATCTCTAAATTAGGTGTTAGCTTACCATCTGTTGTCGAAGGCCCCGTAATTTCTTCACCAGTAATAGGGTCTTCACGGGTATTCGATGTTTTCATGTCTTTGATAACTACTCCCCACGGTGAACCTCCGAGTATAGTCAAAACATTTCCTTGATCATCTTTTGTTTGTAAATCTTCAAAGACCATATGTTCGTTATTAATCTGCAATCCCTTCACTTTGTTGAGGGTGTTTAGAGACTTAGCGGAGAATATGGGTCGAGGCACATATTTACTATTATCATATTTCACGCCTTGAGCCACGAAATCTCCAACATATGAGATAGAGCTAAGTTCGTCAAGAGAATGTTTGACCATATTCGAGGTGGTTCCAGTAGTTGCCTTGTAACCATTTTTCAAATGTAGTATATCTCCGCTAGTCATAGGGACCTTCGTCCCATATTCTACTGATGCTAGTTTTACATTAGATGAACCAGTTGTATCTTCTTGGGCTTTTGTAATTCCACGAAACGAAGGAGACGTGACTGTAAAGTCGGGAGGGGGTATTTCAGGAAGGTCGCAAGAATTGAGTCCTTCTATGCTAAATCGAACATATCCATGACCCGAAGTATGTGCAATGGCGGTTGAACCCTTTGAATCGTAATTTGTAGCTGGTAGCCCCATGTTCCCTCCATCCATTGGCTTCGCGGCTAATAGCCAAGTGGGTACGCTTTGACCTAATCCTTGAATGATCGGGCCAGCGTTAGCACCAGCCCAGTAGCCACCAGCCGTATTTGGGGTAGTTTCCTCCCAACCTAGAACTATCGTATGTTTCTCAGGTTCTCCAGTTATGGTGAAAGTTGCGGCACTCAGCACATCAGGGTTGGTAAAGCTGCTTCCCACTTGAGTTATACTGCTTGTTAGACTTTCTGTAATAGTGAATATCGCCCTAGAAGTCTGTCCTGTGGCGGTATTTCCTAATCTTTTAGTTCCATAAACCACTCCGGCTACATTAGTATAATTCAGCGTTATACCGCCTGTATGGTCTCCATCGGTGTATGTTAAAGTCCCAGTCGTAGGAAGGTCTGAGGGGAACGCTTTGCCGAAAGCACCGTCAAAATCAACCGTCAACAAGTTTGCACTATTGGCCCACTTAGCGGTGCCGTTATAAGTCGGTTTTCCTGACATTCTAACGTATCTAGCTTTTAGATAACGGGTTTTACTATGGTCTCCTACTTGTTTTACTCTCCGGCTATTTATTTTGGCAGCAATGTATCTAGTTGCTTCTTCGGTCCCTAAATTGTAGGTATATCCGCTATGAGCTGCACCTATTGTTTTTAGATCAACAACTATTACGTTTTCAGCCTCAGACGGTACTGAAGCCGTAGCAAGAGGCGTTCTAACAATAACAGTCAGTCCCTGTTTCCAACCGCTTGAGTTTGCTCCGTAGGTCCAGTCTGTAACATCATCATCATAATTGGTATCGGGGTAAGTGATGTGCATAGCGAAGAATCCGCTTTTAGGATAACCCGATGAACTTGCTAATGGTTGAACCTTAGCCGGATAAAGCTGTTTTTCATACCTAACCATTACCATTCCCCCTTCGATGCCCATATAGCTGCTGCTTCAGTTGAGGTGAGTGCATGATTGAATACCGCAAGATTGGATAGATAACAATTCCATAGATAATGATCGACCGCATTTTGCATTGGATTAGATACACCATTAGAACCATCGGTTGTACCTACTGACATTACAGCAGTTACACCTGAAGAAGTTGGCGAAGCGTATGTCCCTGCATATTGATTTGTCAAAGTATAATTCCCCCCGTTATTGGTAGAATTAGCAATATCCCTCAAAGCCGACAATCCAATTAAAGTCATATTTGCTGCGGCGGTTGAGCCTAAAGCTGACGGAATAGTTGCGGCCACTACTTGAGACGGACTCATCCCCGTATCTTTTGTGTTTCTTAAAAATGCTGAAATAGGCGCACCACTGAAACTCGTTATATCAGTTAAATTACCAATGTTCTGCTGTCCGGTCAATGTAGCCTCACCGCCTTGATAACCTGCTTTTCCAAACTTTAGATAAGAAGTATTAGCGAGATAGAATGTAGCTGTACTGCCACTTTTAGTTACAATAATATTTGTCCAAGCGTCTCGGTCTATTCTTAGCCCCAATCTTGTCACATCATTAAAATGGATAATCTGAGTCCCATCTGCTTCACAGGCTATCAATCCAAAATTGACATATTGGTCTGCCGAGGAATGGCTGCTGTTTTGACCACCCGCCATAACTAAGCCCCAAAAACGCCCCCCTGAATCTCTTCCAGTAATGATTGGACCTGATGCCGGGTTTCCTGAAGTGGAGGCATTATTGCATTTGAACCAAACACTAATAGAAAAATCCCCACGGCAATCGAAATCTTTCATAGGCCCATATTCTGCTTCAACGCCACTATTATAATTGTAAAGAGCTAGAGCTTGGTTATTCCCAAACAACATACCTTTGTCGGTCGCGTCAACAGAATACGCTGGCCCATTTGTCAAACTGAAATCGCCACCTGCCCCTGTAACTCTAACTGGTGAACCGTACAAGTCTTCTGTCAATACTGCCGCACTTTGAGACAGTGTACCTGAACCAATCGTTTGATTCATACGCATATACAACCTGCATCCATCTTTTATTTCTCCCTGATCAACAATTAGTTTATGGTGAATGCCTTGCATTGTGTTGTCATTGATTGTATCATTATTTGTTATATCTGTAAAATCTAGTATAGCTGTTGCCGTACTTACTTCGTGAAGGTTTTGATACCCACTAAAACCAGTCGGGCCTTTAGAGTAATGATGTTTGTAGTCATCGCTGTAATCATTGGCTGTACCATCGCTTACGTCAAGAACAACTCCAGTGTGGCCGCCCCCAAAGAATACTACTCCTTCGGAGTCTATTCTAGGCCAAATGATTTCAACATCAATGTCGCCTATCCTATTACTCCCATCAAAAAATTGTTTGTAGAATGATTTGGGGTCTTTTCGAGCAATTATGTTATGAATGAAGAAACAATTTTCTCCAGTGTCCGGGCCGATATACTGGCTAATATAATCAAAATCAGCAATACGCCCATTAATTCTTAATATTCCTTTATTGAATGATGATGTAAGCCGACTTGTTCTTTGGTTCCAATCCTCAGCTTTCAATGAGACAGCTAGAGAAGTGATTGTAGAAGCATAGGACGTAGGTTTTATCATTTCGTCATTTGTCGAATCAGCCGATCCATCTGAGTTTTTTGTAGTAGGTGCGGCTATGGTCTTCAATACAAACTGACCCCCTAACCCATCGTATGTCCTAATATTACCCTCAGCGTCTGTTATAGAGCCGTGAGGTGCGCCTCGAAGGGTAGAGATGGGGACATAGCTTTCCCCGTCTTCACCGAGGGGCATAGGAGCCGGGAATGAATTGGGATGGTAAGCTCGGCTGTTAGTAGCAACCAAACCCCCATAGCCTACTATCGAAGCTGGTTTGTACGCATAGGGTGTATTGTTAGAAAGGTAAACTGCAAAGTTTCTTCCACTAGCTCCGGGGACGGTGCTGTGAATTACGATTGAGCGACCATTTTCGCCATTCCTACTTTCAGTGTTATTCCCTTCAAAAGCCCTGACATAACCCATGTGAGACCCCGTGTCGTTACTTGTAGAACCGGAAAACAAAGCAGGGGGATTAAACGCACTACCTCCCTCACTATTTTTTGATTGTGGATGAGCCGCCATGTTTATTCTGCGAATCACTTCATCAACACATTGATTAAAATCATCCATTTTCAATGCTACATCTGAAAAATCTATGTCTAATGGTTGCACATATTCTAAGTCGGTGCCGTTACTTTTCTTACCTTTTAATGCTAAATGTGAAGTTTTGCATATAACTGGAGGCACCAAAGCCCTATCATTAGATGATTCGTATAACTCTAGTACATCAAAATCAAATGCTTCCATATTCGCCCCGTCTTTAATTAAATATCTTTTTGAATTGTTTGGGTCAACCTGAATAGCATTAGCCGTCTTACCAAATAAATGTCTAATGGCAGTTGCTATTTCAGTGACTAACAGGGGGGCGAATAGATCGAATAGATAACCAACATTAGAGGGAGTACCGTAAGCAGAATTGTACGCTGCGGCTACATCGGCCACATTCGCCATACATTCGCTATTAACAGCTGAAGCAGAATTGATAGGCACATATCCCCCAAGTGTGACCACCGCCCCATCAAACTCAAGACTGTTATAATTTTGTGCGGCTAGAGTTAATGGGTGCCAAACATGACTTGTGTTTATTACCAATACATTTGTAGATGAACCATGAATAGATGCTTTTGCTAATACTCCTAGACCATCATTTAACACACCTTCACCAATAGTAACATAGAAGTTTGAATCATTACAATATGTTGCGTCCCCTCTCTCTCCTGTGGCTTTTAGAAACGCACTATAATCATCAACGGTCAGGTTTGGTGAAGACCAACCAGTTTGTACTGCTTGCACCGATGGTCTTTGACATCTGATCAGATGAACTTTACCGGCTGTAATAAAATCCCAATACTGTTCGGTAACTTCAACCGAAGACACTTCACTATGCATACCCCAATCAATAGAATAGCGTTGTTCGTAATCTTTCATCTGCGGTCTGTTCATAGCTGTCATAGTCGCGTCTATGGACATCTTAAATCGCTTGTTTGATGAAATAGGGCTTCTTGAATCGTTATCATCTGATTCTAATTGATCAACATCATAAAACATTGAAGGGAATAATGGTATCTCAGTTAATGCCCTTGTCGAAGCGTAATAAGTTGAAGCTTGTTTATCGTTTCGTACTGAATTATTACCGCTACCCGATATTCTATCTTTCCATCCGGGGAATAAGGGGTGTTCGTCATATACTGGTTGTATATCGGCCCCTCCTTGTCCTAATCCACCTAATGTCAAACTTACAGTAGGAGTGCCAAGATCACCTATTTCTTTAACAGGGGAGCCTTGACTTAAATCAAAATCCCTTTCAACTCTACTGTCAGATATATCCATTAAAATTGACCTACCTCTTAAGGTAAGGTAAGAACCTAATTCTGATAAAACAGGTGCAACTTCTTCTATTCTCCCTTTCATCAAATTAAGCTCTAATATAGCAATAGAAGAATCTTTGGTGCCATCTGTTGAAACCATTATATCGTTCAAAACTGCAAATCTACTTCTTTTGGCAGGATGGACCAGCACATAACTTTCATCAGCTTTAATGTCATTATCTATAACGTCAAATCCCATTAAGTTTGACCGCCTAAATGAAGAAGGTGTTTGTTTATTAGAAGTATGTGTTTTCCGATTTCTTTTACTAATATTTTCAATTACCATTGTATGGTATTCGGAATTACTAGACGCATCCGGGGTGTTAGTGCTTGGTATCGCTTTTGGTCTTCCATAACCTCGTATGCTGGTTCCCAATGACAATACACAATCTTCTATATTGATGAAAGGAGAGGGCGTTATATCTCCAGTGGGTGAGGCTGTTAAGATATTGCCTTTTATTGGCCTATTGAATGATGCTGTACTTACGCTCACAAGTCCACCCGGAGCTGTTACTTTCAACAACACGGAATTATTAACACTAGGAGTATTAGTATAAGGCACTCTTAAATAATCTGATATAGTTCTATTATTGAATACAGCCGAACCATTAGGAATTGTCTTTTTTACAACTAAATACCCTTTATTACCAATCGCATGGAACGGACTTAATTTTGTGTTAATTCCTGATCGTAAACTGAAACCAGTGCCAGCAACTACTTCTCCAGTAAGGTCAATAGCATCATAATACACCAATATTTTCTTTGGTCCCCCTGCTGAAACTAAAACACTTGGAGAGTCAATTACCGCGATACGTGGTGTTTTTTCAGGGGTCAAATGACGAATATAAGCATCGTTAGTGGGTACACCACCCAAAATGTCAGCGGTGTGGTCGTCATCAAGCCCTTTCAATAAGAACGGTTTTATATTTTCTACTGCAATAGCTACTATTTCATCGCGTGTAGAAGATGACATATTGTTTGATTGATCAAAGTAACCAACACCTGATTCAGTAATAATGCGGTTAAAGGGTGCGTTGTTTGATTTTAACGCCAAAACTGTGCTTGAAGTATTTATGACCCTTTCAATTTCTCCGGTAAATACCGTTTCAGTAACTTTAACAATATCGTTTTGTCCTATTATAGAATCAATATTAGGGTTATCAGATACATATTCAAAAGTGTTAGCTATACCTTGAACAGTTTGTTTTACGGTCTGTTCTTTTGGAACTGGTAGCCTCTTAAGGTAAAAATCTCCTTCGTATAATGTGTATGAAGTAACACCCCCCATAGCCGCATAGGTATCAACAGGTTCAGCTAAAGTGGCCCCATTTCCTGAATCAATCATTCGACTCTTAGGCGATATAAAATACGCATCGTGGTTATATGAGGTTGTATCTGTAAATCTTTGACCTTGTGTAAATAAATATTTAGTGAATGTATCAGTTTCTCTTGTGCGTTGTAAGCTAATGGCACTTACATCGGGATTTCCGGGGTCAATTAATATGTCAGTTTTCCCGATCATAAACCAAATTGGAAGGTCGTTTCCCCCTGAGCGTGAGAAAAGAGGGTTTTGTGTTTCAGGCAGGTTGTCTCTTCCCGCGCTATATGTCGTGTCACTAGCGTCATTTGCTAGGAGATTTGCAGTGCAAAGTAACCTATTGTTAACAAAATCTATCCCGGTTATTCTTATTCTTTCTATATTATTTGCAGCAATTAAAGGGTTATGGTCTATTGCTGCCGATGTAGACGTAGCTACATCATCCGACCATCTTATCCTTCTACTTGCAGGGCTGGTTGTTATCCCCGTCAAAGGGTGTGTGCCTGAATGATTGATTATAGCATTTAATTTAGTAGCTGCTACTCCACTAAAATATTCACCATCGGTTAAATCTAAAGTAGCGACAGACCATGTTTGGTTTGCTATATCTTTTAATTCAACACCAGTTACGAGTGATGCTAGTTTTTCTAAAGCGGTATATCGGTCAACACTTGCATTGGGATTAACTGGGTAATCTCTAAGTTTGAAACTATTGCCACTAAATGTATGAGCCATTGCTACCATAGGTATCGGCATAAGTCCATCATGAGTATCAGGGCCATCCCTGCCTTGCGATAAAACAGCAGCTCTAGCATTATCGAAGAAATAGACTTCAGGAGCATCGTATTCATCTTCAAACATCCATAGACCTAGTGTTGAATCATCTTTCAGTAATGGAGACACACTAGGTTCAATAATGCCTCTACTAATTCTAATCGATTCAATTAACCCCCTATATTCTCCGCCTTGACCTCCTATAAACAGATCAGAAGAGTTTTGAGCAACATAAGGAGTGGTGCCTCCAAAACTTACTTCAGCTACCAAATCCCCGTTAATATAACAACGCGCATAATCTTGACCAAATTGAGCTGTTACCAATACTAAAGGTTGTTCGCCAAGAGTAAGGTCTTGTGGTTTATGGCTTCCGTCTGAAAAAGTACCTGAATTGCTTTGAGTAACAACAGGAACATTGTAAGAAGTCTCCAAACGATGTGTTTGTTCGTCCGTTATAACGTCAAATACTAGAGGGCCATTTGTAAACGGTTTTCCGTAACTAAGTTTGAATTGGCCCGGTTTATCAAGAATAACCCCTCCGTAGTCAGGTATAATGAAAGCATCTAATGTAAACTCAGTTCTAAAGGAGTTTAATGGATTTGACATCTGCTCTTCGTGTAACCTACCAATTTTTGTAGCATTACTTTTAGGACTTTTAGCAACCGATTCAAAATTGGGATGCCTCAAATCTTTCCCGGATTCTTTGAACTTACCAGTAGGTACAACTAGCCCATCGGTCAATCCATTAAGGCGGATAGCCTTTCCATGATAACGAATAACTCCCATTATACAGACTCCTTATAGCCCTATCAATTGTTCCACTGCTGCAAGCGTTATTTGGTAAGACCAATAGCCATCCCCTGCTGAATAAGAAGGAACAGCGGTCATTAAGGTAACAGGGATTGCGACACCTTGTTCCAAGTAAGGATTAGGGCGTATTATTTTATTATCAACAGTAAGAATTGGGTCATATGCGCCATCATTCTTTTCAGCACTATAATCCGTTCCCGGTCCAGCTGGGACAATATATTGTCGAAGTGTCCTGTTGCCCAAAGGAGAGCTGGCTATTGACTCATAGGGAATCCTAACACCAACAATATACTTCTTAACAACATCTGATTCATTTATTTTCAAAAACTTAGAAACGTCAAAAGAAGACATACTATCAGGAAGATCGAGAACATCCCCGGTTAATGTTGCTGGTGATATTAAAGCACCACCCGCCGACATATTTGAGAGATTGAGAATATCCTGCACTTTATCACCCATAGACATTTTGACATTTGATAGACCACCAGTAAGATTACTCACGACAAATGCTTTGTCCCATTTTTGAAGAGAACCAGCACTTAAAACATAAGTGTTACTACCATCTCGACTTCCTTTTTGAATAGACACCGACACATTGCCGTTGGTCCCTGCTGTTTTATTTTTAATTGTAATTAATTCACCTGAATAAACATCATTCACATCTCCCGTTTGATGATAATAAGAATTATTCATTTGTTGACCGTTGGCCCCGGATATACTAAATGCAGTTGTAAATGCTACTGTTGCGGTATTTTCTTTAATTGAAGCTGAAGCTAAAGCGTTTCGTATAATAGTAGAAAGAGTCCCAGTATTAGTTGATGATGAAATATTTACCCCAATTATACTTTCAGTGGCTACAACAGATGTAGTATTACCATTAGCCAATCTAATTTTTGTTGACTCTCCTAGATTAGCATTTATCTGCCCGATTGACTTAAAAGAAATCTCAACACCATCTAAATCGGTTTTTATTGCACCCCATGAACCAGTAACAACTCCGTATTGACCGTACCATGTTGAGCTAGGGATTGCGCCAGCTGATCTTGAAAGGTCTATTGAAAACGCAGCACCTGTGCCAGTTGTTTCTCCTTCATCATCAGCAAATATCCCATCTATGGTAATGGCGACCGTTGTTATATTCATATCTAAAGCAAATCTTTGAGCTATAATCGGTAATGGAGTAACTGATACTTGACGACTTACATCAAAAGTTATTGAGTTTGCATCTAGTTCTATTACCGTGCTATCTCTTCGGATTAATTGTATCTTTGGCATTAAATCACCCCTCTACCAAATCCGCCACCCCTTGACCTTGTTCTAAAAGCTCTTTGGACTTCTTTACTAACTTCTTTAGCTATATCGCGGGCATTGCCCCCGCCGGACACACTAATTGAAAGATTCATAGTATCTCCGCCGCCCCCTCCGAGGCCATTTAGAGTAACAGGGATCGAAGCCCCGTCAGGTAAAGGTACAACGGCTTCAGTACCATGCAAAGTAGCAGTGTAGCCACCTGTTGGCCCACTTGCTATTCCTCCACTAGCAAAAAATAAATCTTTGGCTTTACCGCCCAAGCCCCCTGCGGTGTCTAAAATACCCCCCACATCGGGTATTATATCTATCAAATCGCTTATTAAATCTGAGACAATACCAATAGCGTTTGATGCCGCATCCGCAAAACCGTCCCATATCCCCCCTAATAAGTCGCTTACTGGAGAAAGAAAATTACTCACCCCATCCAAAACATCACCCAGCACATCCGGTATTTTTCCGAGCAGTTCTATGAATCCATAGAATAGGTTCTTTGCTACTTCGACACTCGAAGCAATAATATCCCCAATTGCCTCCTTAATAGTCCATTCGCCTTTGATAAAGGATATAATTCCGTTTAATGCCCACAAAAATAGATCAAGAAACGCATTAATGAAGAAGAAGATAATTTTGAAGGCAAAAGTAATAATGTCAACTATTAGGCCAAAAGTCCACATAAAGATAGCCAGTAAAGGCCCGCCGACCAATGCTATCAATTTGGCGAACAACAAAAGCCCCTCACCCACTACAACAACTAGAATCGGAAGTAACGCGATAATAACGCCACTTAATTTAATAAAGAACTCAGTAATCCCGCTATCTATTAAAAAAGTTACTAGACCACCGATTATACTTGTTACCAATCCAAAAGTGTTTGACCAATTGACCCCAAACACATCTAATAGCTCAAACAGATAATAGAATATCAAACCACCAGCCAACATTAAGTTTGAAAACGCATCTGATATGACCGAAAGCAAACCACTATCATTTAGATAATCAAAGAACTCCGCTGCTATGCCAAAAATATCCGCCCAAGCGTCCACTGCCGCTACTGCAAAGTTCATGAAAAACATTACAATAGCAAATACCGCTATCTTTGCCATTTCTACCATAGGAGTCCAATTCATCTCTCCTATTCCGCTAGTTACCCCACTAAGATGCCCCCCTATTTCCATCAATGAACCTTTAATAGATTCTAAACCAGCAAAGAAATCAGGGAATATACCCGTTGCACCCTCAACAGAACCCCCAAAATAAATTAATGCAGCACCAACCGCTGCAAATAATCCGATCAAAAATATAATAGTGACCATCATTGCTTTCATTATAACAACAAATAGGGTCAGGGGAGATATAGCTACTTCAACAGCATCACCCACTGCTTCAATTCCTTCTTCAGCTGGACCCATAATTTCAGTCCATAATTCAAACACCTGTTTGACTTTAACTATTGTGTTCAATAGTTTTTTACCTAATATTTTTTCTAATCCGGTAGCAATAAGGGCGGTGCTTTGCATTCCCTTAGATATTTTGCCCCAACCGACCATTCCTTTGGCCATTTGTCCACTAAGGTCTGCGAAGCTCATCTTCATCAACCCTCATGTCAGCATTGACAAGGTCGAAAAAATCATCAAGATTGTCTGCATCACTGGTAGTCCGTATAACTCTCCCGTCTTTATTGTTCCCCGTGTTATACCGAGATTTCATATCTTTTTGTTGTTTTTCTGTCTGTTCTGCCTTTTCTTCCTCAACGGCTCTAACAAACATATAATCCAGTATAACGCGGTCGTAAGGTTGGTCGTCCCAAGAATGTGGCGGGCAATTAAAATGATTACCTAAAACGTATCTCATCGTTTGCCATCTTAACACCATGTTTTGATAAGGGTCAAAATTATTTTCTTCTCCTTCTGATGTGAGAAACCTTTTCAGATCGAAGAAGCTTATTCCAAAGGGTCTTCTTCACCGCCAATCGCGCTCATTATTTCTGTAAGCTGCGGTAACAGTTTTGAAATCTTTTGACCAACTTCAGGTTTAAGATTAATTAAATCGTATTGGGATAGTTTGGGTAAAGTCTCAGTGATACAAGTTTTTATTATGTATCTCCAATAACCGCTAAAATCTAATTTAGGGACAACTTCTTCCCCAGCTAAGTTAAAATCAACGAACTTAGACATTGCTTCTTGCTGTTGAATCCATGAAAGAGGCTTGATCCAAACGGATAACATACCATCTTCAGTTTCAATATTGTGTTGCTCAGCAGCACTGCTAATTACGAATGGATTATTCTGCGTCATTTGTCTCACTCTCGTCCGTTTCTACTACTAATGATTGTGCGCCCCCCGCGACACCATCATCTTCTGCTACTAATCCATCGGGGTTGGTTGCATCCCATCCCCTCAAGCGATTAATTAAATCTGATTTATTACCATAAACTGGTTCGGACCTAGCCGACAATAATACTCGAAGGTCTACAACAGTTAATTCGTCATATCCATCATCGGGTAAAGCCGCTTCTTCTGCGGCTAAAACAGTGGTGGGTAATACACCCGTTACTTTAACATTAGAGGATTCTAAACCGCCTGATGAGTAAACTCCATCAGCAGTTATTGTCCAATCAATAGGCACTCTTGCGTTGGCAACTGTTACATATCCTGTTAGTTTCATTGTCTGTCTCTCCGTTATATTTGTTCTTAAGTATTCCCTTCATAGTATGAAGTAAGGTGAACTTTCTGTTACCTTCATGTGTCTTACCACCAATTCTACGTTAGCTGTTACTGGTCCCTTATCATTAGGAACATCGTGGTTTGCACTTACAATAGTATAATCCTCTAAAGTAATTGTTGCTGTTTGTCTTGTTGAATCTCCACCCGGTTTTATCATAGTGATAGTAATGTCGTTTGTATTTCTATGGTGTCGGCGTGTTCTTAGCTCTTCCCAAAGTCGGTCGTCTTCAACCAAAGCTTTGAAATTAAATGTATATTCCCTAGCCGCCTCAGTTATTTCTAACGGGGATTGAGTTGCACCGTGTTGAACCTGATCATTGTCCGAGGTATTTCCTTCAAACCCTCTAATATAATACTGAGATTCTAAACTGTTTGAAATCTTTAGATTAAACTCGGTGCCTCGCAACACTGGCCTACCAAATACTGATACGCTAATATCTTGGAATAAATACGGTTTTTCACCATCTACGATAATACCACTAGATTTACGGCTCAATGCATTATGAGCTGTATTATCAAACATCCTATGTGGCTTTATTGTGTTGGTAGTTTCCGTATAGTGCCTTGAAGCATCATAACTTAAATCGATCTTCAATTCGCCTTCTGTATCTGCTTGAACAGTAGCATCGGTAGCTTTACACCCGCTATAAAGCCGAAGTAATTGTTTGGAGTCTGTTTCTGAATCAGTTTGTCTGAATGATTGTTCAAGAGTAAAAGAGGGTAAAGTAGAATGGCCAAATAAGGTATGTTCAATTCCAAAATGTAACTGTTTGTCAGTCGCACCGATGTGTGGACTTCCCCTCGTAGTATCTGCGTAGTATTGTAATCTTTCAACACCACATTCGGTTGCGGTGTGATCGAAAGTAAATGCCTCTTCAACATAGATATACCCTGCATCGCCGTGACCGGCTTCACCAATTGCTATTACTCTACGAATCTCATGTTTGTTTAGCTGACGTGATGTGACGCTATCATCTTGTCCGGGAATAGTAAATAATCCACTATCTACTATTTGAACATAAGAAGTGCCAGCTACAAACTTAACGGCATTCGTAGCCCCAACATCTATTCTAATATCTCCTGCATTCACGTCCGTCTCAACCTGAGCCAAAAGATATACTGCCATGTCCACTGTTTGCGCTCTTGCTAATGCACCGGATGTAATATCTATACAACTACCTATTACTAGGTTGGCTGCCGACCCGTAATACCCATAGAGTGGTTTTCCTGCCGCGGATAAAACTTTGAATATTCCTTTAGTGCCAACATTCTCAAAATGAGTATTATAGTTTGAGGTTTCAAACGTAATGTCAGTGCCAGCATCTGCAACAGTTTCTTGACCTAACAAGAAATTGCCAGTTGCGTTGCCGCTTGTTGTAACTAGACCGTTGAGTGCAGTAATTCCTACCTTTACAGTAGAAGCTCCGTAAAGCTGGGTTGCGTATTTTGCGCTTGAGGTAACTACCTTTATGTTTAATGGTAATGCACCGATAATCGTGTTTGCTGTTGCCGAATAAGCATATTCTCCTTGACTTAATGCTGTGTGGCCACCTAATGCGTACTTTAGCCATCTAATTGTATGTGCATTAACTTGTAACGCGCCACCTGATAGCTCTTCTCTACCGCTGGTAATAATATTAACATCCCTGCCCATGCCTACAATATGTTGTTTTCTTACATCGATTTTAGGCTCAGGTATTTTTAGTTCATTTAACAAACCAATAAACTGATCGGTTTTTACTTGTTGGTTTGCTGTAATCATAGAAGCTTCAAACGTAGGAAGGCGATAACCGTCTATAACTAAATTATCAGTGTCAACGGCGGCTGTACTTACAGCTGTAACTAAAGCTGGTTGAACAGTAATTGTCCCCGAAGCGGTGTCATTGGCTGTAATGTAATATGTACGCTTTGTAGTAGCAAAGTCATCTGATGTAAAACTACCTCCACCCTCAATTTTCATAGTGCAACCAACAAGAATGTTGTCGGGCAATAATAAATCAGGTCCAGCGGTTGTCCAGTATGAATGAGCCGCACCCATTGTAATAAGTGAAGTATTTCCGGTAGTCGATGTTAATGTAAAAACGGTGTTAGTATCGTTACCATTCGCCCTAAGACCTGTTTCTTTGCCGAATGAGACTTCCGCTAAATCTCCCTTGAAAAGCTTGTTCGCCATGTTAATCAATTATTACTACGATAGACTATCGTCTTTAACCACTCTCATTGAAAGTAGGTTTTTTAAGCTCTAAAATACTATTATTCTTCTTCTGAAGCAACGGTGTCGTTAGGTGGTGTATCTCTATGAGCTATTGAATTATTAATTTCTTGAATATCGGAAAGAAGGCGAGTTCTAGCTTGATCAATACTATTGAAAAATCCTTCCATTACTCTAAGAATTACAAGACGGTCAGCCGCAACAATTTCGGCTCCTTTCAATAAATCTAACAATTGTTCAGCTGTTACAGTTATATTTTCTTGGGCTGGGGCTTCAACTGGGGTCTCGTCTTTAGACATATAACACGCGGTCTTATCTTTGGTTCTTAAAAGTTGTCAGTTATGACAGGCACTTTAAGGCCAATTCCAACCGTTTATCTCATCGACATAATCACCGTATTTATTGTTAATACGAGAGACGTATTCACCGATTGGCTCTTCGTGAGTAAGCCAAGTATCGAACCAAGCAAAATCCCAATGGCTGTCTTCAGGTATCTCCCAAGTATTAACGTCTGCATGAATTAAAGTGAAACGGTCATCCTTTGCACAATGTTCCCAAACCAAGTCAATAACATCTTGTTCCTTTTCAATAATGGTGACACTTGTAATATCGTCTGAAGCCAATAAAGGTATATTGACCATACCAATTCCTAATCCCCCGATCAATACATCTCCTGTTCTTTCAGTAACCCATGTGTGTTCTTCACATTCTCTTGGCGAATCTTGCATTATGTTCAGCTTGGCGTTTTGGGGGCCATAAGCCTCAAACAAAACAGTATATGACCCATCAGGTATGTTTGCGTATTTACAATAAGTCTGCCATGATAGTGGGCTTGTAGGCTCAGTATCAACTCTTTGATAATCTAATATCTGTATGGAAAATCTGCCTGATTCCCCTTCGGGTATTCCTGTTACCTCCCACCTACTCATATTATCACGGTACCTCTATATTGACTTTAAGTTGTGTGGCTGTGGTACTGCCTGAGCTATTGGTAGCAGTAGCATCAACATCAAAATGAAACCCATCGCCTGATTGAGACAACATTTGATACCCTCTTCCGCCTGAATTGTGAGTAGCAGTGGCTTCTTCAACTATTCCGCCCGAACCCGTACAATCTTGGGCTGTTGATGGCGAACCATTTGTTCCGACACTTGCCAGTGCGCCAAACAAGTCTTGATTTACAGTAGCACCGCTTAGATTCCATGCGTAGCTGGTAGCCCCTGATGCACGAATAAATCCTCTCACATCCCATTTCAAAACACCACTATTGTTCAAAAGAGCCTCATTATAGTCCGGGTGGAAGTTCAAATCTAATGTCACCACATTACTTGAAAACGCAGAACCATCGGACAAGGGTGCTGTTGCCATAGGATTTTGACCACCACTACCACGCGTAGTCAATTCGACCCTGACCGCATTATTGTAATTCCCACTAGAGCTAGTTGCTATACTAACACTCGAAGGCGCACTCGCATTATTTTGTGTAGTTTCATTTACTATGCTAGAAAACGCACCATTACCTGCCGCATTAACCGCTAATACTTTGTAATAATAAGTAGTATTTTGCGTTAAACCCGTATTGTTAAATGATGTTCCGGTTGGTGTTCCAACTGAGGAATATGTACCCCCGTTTGATGTAGCCCTATGAACTTGATACCCGGTTTCAGTACCTGATGGATTGTTCCAAGACAAGTTTATTTGAGTATTTGATTGAGCTGAAGCTGACAAACCTGTGACTTGACCCGGTAAAGTAAAGGCATTTACTTCACTTGAATAGGCACTATCTCCATCATCATTTGTCGCGGTGATCTTGTAATAATACCGTGTCCCTGTACCCAATCCCGTGTTATTATACGATGTAGCTGTGACCCCTGATGTTATTTGCGAAAAACTACCGCCTGATGAAGCAGATCGAAATATTTTGTAAGAATCCGCCCCCGAAGCCGCAGACCAGCTAAGATTCAATTGTGAAGTGGAGGCTGTGCTTACGGCCAAGTTAGCTGGAACATCAGGAACATCGGCCAAATTGATCCTATCCACATCATCATCATTTTCTCCAACAAGGAACATATAAGTCCAATCGTCATTAAACCAAATACCACCGCCTGTGGTTTCACTTGACGCGAATGACCCACTTGAAGAATGAAAAGATGCTGTTGAAACATCAAAAGCAGTTGTCAAATTATATTTATGGGCTTTATCTCCTGAGTTATCATATACGACAAAAGCATAACCATCTGTTGAAAAATGAACTCCTGAAGTAACAGCCGATTTAGCTGAAATATCAAATGATTGATTGAAACTAGCGGTGTTTAGTGCATAAGCAGTTGATAAATCGTATTCATAAATATGGTCAGGGGAATAACCTACGACATACATTTTCGTACCATCGTTTTTCATGTACCCGTCATACATATTGCTTGTTTGAGAGCTTACGCTAAATGTTGATGAAACATGAGAACCTGTGCTTAAATCGTAAGCGGTTGATAAATCCCATCTATCAACAGTAGTCCTTCCAAATGTAAATAGTTTTGACCCATCATCTGCAAAATCAATACCTCCTATCAATGTTTCATAAGTACCAATACTCAAATGGTCTGAAGCTGTGTTTGATACCGATGCTGTTGAAACACTAAAGTTAGTGCTTAACGGGTATTCAATCACATAATCGTTAAATGTTCCCGTCATAGAACCGACAAAAAGAATTGAACCATCGGGCTTAAACCCAACACCGTGAGCATGAGTTGTTTTATTTCCTAAGTTGTATGTCTGATCCACAGCAGTATTGCCTATCCCGGTTAATGTCTTAGCCCATATGGTGGGGTCTGCTTCGTTAGCAGTTTCATATTGTTGAATGCAGCCAATCAGACCTTTCATGTATGTCATTTAATCACCCGATGTATATCCACTTTTGAGCTACGGGGCAAATGTAGGTTCTAGCAGTTTCATCGGCCATAGCTGCATGGCCTGTCCAATTTGTAGCAATATCATTTGATGTACCCAAGTCAGGTGTTGCCGCACCATTTGTGTTATTGATGATCACAAACTGTTGACCTACTTCGGCAGTAGGGGGTAATTCAAGTGTTCCGCCAGTCCAATAAATGGTCTTGCCCGAATCAGCATCACCCAATACCGTGTTGCCGCTAACTGCTTTGATAACGGTCTTGTAGCCTTGTAAGGTGCTTGTGAATGTTTTAGCACCAGTAAATGATTGAGTACCTGCTAATGTAGCAACTGTTGAATCAATTGCTATATCATTAGCGTTAGCAGTTATACCTGTTCCACCAATTACATTCAATGTAGGATTAACTGTACTTGTTCCTGATTGAGTCATTCCCGCGCCAGCAGTAACAGAAGTAACTGTTCCCGCATTAGCGGTAGCTGAGGTAGCAATGCCATCCAATTTATTTTTTAGGGTTGTAGTAAAGTTCTGTTGTGTTAAGCCACCTGCACCAACCGAATATGTGGTATTAGTGTAATTATTAGCATGAACCGTTCCTGCACCATCAACCGTTAAATCAACAGTAGCGGTAGCCGAGGCAGCAATAGCATCCAATTTATTTTTTAGGGTTGTAGTAAAGTTTTGCTGACTTAAGCCACCTGCTCCTACTGAATAGGTAGTATTAACCCACGGAACATTCACAACACCCTGTCCTGAAGTATTTAATTGTAGACCGTATGTCCTTGAAGCAGTAGAACTTACAGCAGTAGCCGCAACAGATTGATCGGTGGCACTAAATAATTCTATACCACCTCTTGTAGTAGCATTTGCTTCAGGTAGAGTATAATTATTAGCAGAAGCGGCAATCGCATCTAACTTGTTCTTCAATGTAGTAGTGAAGTTTTGTTGGGTAAGTCCACCCGCGCCTACACTATATGTGGTATTTGTGTAGTTATTAGCGTGAACTGTACCCGCACCATCTGTTGTTAAATCAACAGTAGCAGTAGCAGAAGCAGCAATTCCATCTAACTTGTTCTTCAATGTAGTAGTGAAGTTTTGTTGGGTAAGTCCACCAGCACCCACTGAATAAGTAGTATTGGTGTCTGTTGCAGCTATGGTTAGATTACCTCCAACTGGAGTCAATGTAACATTAGACCCTGCAACAATAGTTAGGTCTTGAGTTCCGGTACTAGCCCCACTCTTAGTAAGACGGAGTACCGCATTAGCTGAAGAATCAACCCACGTTGATGTGAACACATTTTGGGTATTAGTGTCCGTGTTTGCAGCTACTGAGAATACACCATTTGTAGCAGTTACGTTAGTCCCAGCCATAGCCGTGGCCAAATCAACAAGACTCTCTTTCTTTGTAACCCCAGTAGCCCCGCCGTCAAGGAATAAAAAGTAATCATTAGCTACGACAACCGCTGTTTCTACTGCTTCTGATAAATCAACATTTAATGTATTTCCACTAAGATCGAGAAGAGTCCCTGCTGCTCTTTGAGTGTTAGTGTCCGTGTTAGTTGGTGTAGCCCATTCACCATCCTTTCTCAAAAATGTGCTACCATGAGTAGCAGAACCAGTTACAACCAAACCCGCCGCATAACTATTGCCACCGCCCATTACAGCATAGGTAGTATTTGTATCAGCAGTACCCGCTAATACACCACTACTAATTGTTAAATTAGCACCAACTTTAATTCCACCTAGAGTTCCAGCAGCAGCAGTAGGAAGTGAATAGTTATTCGCAGATGCCGCTATTGCATCCAATTTATTTTTTAGTGTAGTAGTAAAGTTTTGTTGAGTAAGACCCCCCGCACCTACTGAATAAGTGGTATTTGTATCTGTTGCTGCAATAGTTAGATTGCCCCCACTTGGAGTTAATGTGATATTACTTCCTGCCACGATAGTTAAGTCTTGAGTTCCGGTACTAGCCCCACTCTTAGTAAGACGGAGTATTGCATTAGCCGAAGAATCAACCCATGTTGAAGTGAATATGTTTTGTGTGTTAGTATCACTATTAGTGATCGCTCCTGATGCTGCTCCAAGATAGCCCCATTGAGTCGCAGAAATTGTAGTTGCACCTATATTCTGTAATTGCGTAATTTCTCCCGATGCTAAATCCGCTGTGAGGGCGTAATTGTTTGCACTAGCAGCAATAGCATCCAATTTGTTCTTTAGTGTAGTAGTGAAGTTTTGTTGAGTAAGGCCACCAGCTCCAACAGAATATGTAGTATTGGTATCAACCCACGGAACATTCACAACACCTTGCCCCGCACTGTTTAATTGCAGACCATATGTCCTTGAAGCAGTAGAACTTACAGCTGTCGCAGCAACTGATTGGTCAGTGTTACTAAATAATTCTATACCGCCCTTTGTAGTAGCATTTGCTTCAGGTAGAGTATAATTATTAGCTGAAGCGGCAATAGCGTCTAATTTATTCTTTAAGGTGGTAGTAAAGTTTTGTTGAGTAAGACCTCCTGCACCCACGCTATATGTGGTATTGGTATCAGCAGAAGATAGTGTAACTGTATCTCCACTTGTTGTGATAGTCATTCCGCCCGCCGCGACTAAAGTTAGAGTATCAGTTGCTGAATCAGCCGCAGCAGTTGATTGGCCA
>TARA_R110002096_G_scaffold87253_9_pt1 | contig 41989 bp, 37 predicted proteins | sample TARA_R110002096 | Tara Oceans TARA_R110002096 (sample SAMEA4397295) | marine metagenome | biome: Polar Biome; feature: [DCM] deep chlorophyll maximum layer (ENVO:01000326); material: water (ENVO:00002006), including particulate matter (ENVO:01000060) such as... | depth 35 m
CGTGGCGGCTCTGGCGGATAGGGTGGATAATCTTCACGACCTGAAAGATATCAAGGGGCAGGAGACCGCCAAACGGGCGTTGGAGATCACCGCGGCCGGTGGCCATAATTTATGTATGGTCGGGCCGCCGGGGTCGGGAAAGTCAATGCTTGCGGCGCGTCTGCCGGGAATCTTGCCGCCGATGACGCCGCAGGAGGTGCTGGAAGTCAGTATGGTGGCCTCGGTCGCCGGCCTGCTGACCGAAGGAAAAATCACCCGGCAGCGTCCTTATCGTACGCCGCATCATTCGGCCTCCATGGCGGCGCTCACCGGTGGCGGCATGCGGGCCCAGCCGGGGGAGATTTCGCTCGCCCATCGCGGAGTGCTCTTTCTTGATGAACTGCCGGAGTTTCACCGCCCGGCGCTCGACAGCCTGCGTCAACCGATAGAAACTGGGGAAGTCGTGGTCGCCCGCGCCAATCTTCATGTCACCTACCCCGCGCGCTTCCAATTGGTGGCGGCGATGAATCCCTGCCGCTGCGGTTACCTCGAAGACCCGGCCCAGGCCTGCAGCCGCGCGCCGAAATGCGCCGTCGATTACCAATCTAAGGTTTCCGGCCCGATGATGGACCGCTTTGATATTCATATCGAAGTCCCGGCGGTCAGCGCCCATGATCTGACCCTGCCCGCCGCCGCCGAAGGCAGTGCCGATGTCGCCCGGCGGGTGCAGGCGGCGCGGCAAAGGCAGACCCGGCGCTATCAGGCAATGGGGATTAGTGATCGGGTGCGCAGCAACGCCGAGGTGGATGGGGAGGCGCTGGAGCAGGTGGCTGTGCTCGACAAGGCGGGATCGGACATTCTCGCCCAAGCCATCGATGTGATGAAGCTCACCGCGCGCGGCTATCACCGGATATTACGCGTAGCCCGCACTTTGGCGGACCTGGAGGGGACGGATAACGTCGCTAAGCGCCATATCGCCGAAGCTCTCAGTTACCGTCAGAAGAAGCATCTGCGCTGATTGGGTTTGCTGGACTATGTAAAGAATCCTGACACATTTTGGCCGTATTTGGCGGTTGTTTTACAGGTTTTATATGAGAATATACGGAATATGCTATATTTTGAGCCATTCCTATAATTGGCACGCGATTTGCATAGTGGGAGGTAAGTTTATTTTATGTTGAGTTAGGAAAAACAATGTTATTGAAAAAAATAATACCAACCGTGGTCATCGCTCTTGGTCTGGCTTCATTTACTTCCTCCGCTGTAGCTGCTGCCATCGTCTATACTGATCGGGGTCTTTTTGAAGGTGCCCTTCAGAATGTCATTATCGATGATTTTAGCAATGATGATTATGACTTTTTAAATACCGACGTGGTCATGAAAAACCTGTCGGCCGGATCAATCGGTTATGAAAGCACCTATTTTGGTGCGCCAGATTGGAATATTGTGCAGAATTCTGGACCGCAAGTGGATACATTATGCTGGGGGTGTAACGGTACGGGCATGATTATTCTTGATGATACAACAATTGGGTCAGCAGATGGGGTGTTCGGCTTTGGCCTGGATATTATTGGAAATTCGACGGGGACGCCATATGACGCGTTTGTCACCTACGGTGATGGCTCAACCGAGAATTTCGACCTGGGAACCGGAGCTAAATTCTTCGGCCTGACATCAGATTTGCTTATCAAAACTGTGCATTTTGGTCTTGAGAACGCGGGAACGACAAACAATGGTAATTTTACGGTAGATAACGTAACCATCGGTAACCTGCGCAGCACAACTGTACCCGAACCCGCGCCTCTGGCTTTGTTGGGCTTCGGTTTGCTGGGTCTCGGTCTTGCGCGTAAACGTCGTAACTGATATCTGATCATTATATTTTGAGAGAGCGGCTTTCCTGTCACGGGGAGGCCGCCTTTTTTTTGCTTATTTGTTGAGGTAATAATCTTTTGTGACACGGAACGGATTGATGTTATGGTCCGTTATATTTATTCACTCAAAAGGTATTTTGATATGTTGAAAAAAATTATTTTACTGATCGCCCTGACGGCTGTTCCGTTCGCGGCTTCCGCTAAATCCGCAGATAAGAAACGCGCCGAAATTCTCGAAATGCGCCAGGAAGTTCTGACGCGTCTCTATAGCGAGAAGCCCGAGGCCCGGGACATGGTCAAATCTGCCGAAGGCTATGCGGTTTTTAACAATGGGGGGGTCAATCTTATTTTCTTGTCCGCGGGGAGCGGCAAGGGGGTCGCTCATGATAATAAGACCGGCAAGAATACCTTCATGCGCATGGCCACAGGCGGGGTTGGCATCGGGCTTGGCATAAAAGACTACCAGGCGGTGATGATCTTCCATAAACGCTCGGCCTTTGATAATTTCGTCGAACATGGTTGGGATTTTTCTGGTCAGGCGGATGCCGCCGCGAAAGTGGGGGATGAAGGCGGCGAGGCCAATGTGGCCGATACCGCTGTCGGCGGGGTTACGGTTTATCAGATGACCAAGAAAGGTCTTGCGCTTCAGGCCACATTGCAAGGCACCAAATACTGGAAAAATGGCAAGCTGAACAAGTAACCTCAACGGCAGACAGTAAAAAAATAAAGGGTAAGATGTGACACGGGTAAAAAGCTGGTGGGCGGCGATTGAGGTTTTTCGGCAAAAGCATGTCATTGCCATGCTGTTCTTCGGCTTTTCCAGTGGCTTACCCCTGGCGCTGTCATTTAGCATTCTCGGGTTATGGCTGAAGGAAGACGGTATGTCGCTGGGCAATGCCGTGCAATTTTCCCTCGTCGGTTTGCCGTATCTGTTTAAATTCGCCTGGGCTCCCCTGATTGATCGGGTGCCGTTGCCATTCCTCAGCTCGCTTATGGGGCAACGGCGCAGCTGGATGTTATTGTCACAGGGTATGGTAATGGTGATGATATTTGCGCTTGGCGGTTTTGCTTCCGCAACGGCGCCGGTCCTGACAGCTTTTGTCGCGCTTGCCATGACGTTCAGTTCCGCCACTCAGGATATTGTGGTTGATGCCTACCGAATAGACCGCCTGGCCGAAGATGAACAAGCGGCCGGGGCGGCGATGATCATTTATGGCTATCGTATTGGCATGCTGGTGTCAGGAGGGGGCAGTCTTATTCTGGCTGATCACATGGGCTGGCCAGCTGTCTATGCCATCATGGCGGTGTTGATGAGCATCGGGATCATCACGACTTTGTTGAACCGGGAACCCGAAAATATAGAAAAACAACTGGTCAGGGATCAGGAACGGGACCTGGCCGTGCAGTTCAGCGAGAAATTCAGTCCGGGGCTGGCGCGGTTTCTCGCCTGGGTCCAGGTCGCCATTTGGGCGCCGTTTCAGAATTTCATGACTAAAAAAGCCTGGGTTCTTATTCTGTTGACCATTGTATTGTTCAAACTGGGCGATGCGCTGGCCGGGGTGATCACCAATTTGTTTCTGGTGGATGCCTTGGGGTTCAGTAAAACCCAGGTGGGCACGATTGTGAAAGGTTTTGGTCTGATCGCCACTTTGTCCGGCATTGCAGTTGGCGGGGTCTTGCTCAAACGGTTGGGAATGTTCCGGGCGTTGGTGTTGTGCGGCGTTCTGCAACTGGGGTCTAACGCGCTGTTCATTGTGCAATATCATTTGGGAGTCGACGTCGCTTTCCTGCATGTGATCATCGGGGTGGAGAATTTTACCGGCGGCATGGGAACGGTCGTTTTTGTCGCTTATCTTTCCGCGCTGTGTAATAAGGCCTTTTCCGCCACGCAATATGCGTTGATGAGCGCCCTGGCGGCCGTGCCGCGGGGTTTTATCTCCGCCAATGCCGGCCATTGGGTGGAAAGCCTTGGCTGGGTTAATTTCTTTACCCTGACAATTTTTGCCGCCGTGCCGGGCATTCTGCTGCTATTCATTTTGCGTCGCTATGATATGGGGATTGTATCTGTTGAAAAAGAGCTTAGTCCCGACGTGCGATAATGCGCAAGGTCGGGGACAAGCGATTTTTACGCCAGGCCATCTTGAAACCGCGCTGTTCCAGCAGAAACATAATGTTTTTCGGTTGAAAAAAATTGATCTGACCTGGTAGAGGGGAGGACCTTAAAAAAGGCCGTTGTACCGGAGCGGAAAGATACAGCAGGCCACCGGGGCGGAGTTGGTCAAATTTCTCCCTGAAAAAGGCGCTAAGATCGGGGACGTAAGGTAAAACCATATCGGCCCAGATGGCCGCATTGTCCCTGGTTTCTGCCACCAATGCTGTAAAAGCAACATTTCCAACCGAAGGCAGGGTGCCGATTGCTGCCGGATCCAGACCATGCAAGGCGATGGTCGGCGTCTTTTGCAGGGCGGATAGGGCAGGCAGGTCCTTGAAAGAAGTGAGCAGGGCCTGATATGGGGCTGAGGATGCTTCTGATGTGGCGGGCTGCTGTTTGAATCCGCAAAAGATACAGCGGTAACAGCTCGTCCGGGGGTCTGGGTTGACTTTTGCACCGCAAATGGCGCAGGAGGAACTCGTCATGGAAACATCATTCTGCATAAGATTTATGATTAGTAGAGTGTTGGTTATAGGTTAGCCTTGTCCCCTTGTTAAGATGTTTTATAGAATTCACCAGAAGAATTTGTTTGCCGCGGCCCGGGGGTATATAGTAAGCCTGATCAGGAAAGTGTAACGGTGGGTAGAAAGTAAAGTCATTTATGGCACGTGAGAAGATCAATATGAGTGGTTTGGATAAGCCGGGGGCAATTTTTGTCAAAGCAGGCGATATTGAAATTCGTCTTGCCAATTCCGAAGCTGAACTTCTGGCTGCCCAGAAACTGCGGTATCAGGTCTTCTATAAGGAAATGCACGCCAAGCCGACCGGTGAAATGGAAAAACTGGGCCGGGATTATGACGATTTCGATCTGGTGTGTGATCATTTGCTGGCCTTTGATACCAGCAAGACCGGTGATGATGCCGTGATTGCCACATATCGTTTGTTGCGTGAAGAAAAAATTGATGGCATCCAGAATTTCTACTCTTCCCAGGAATTCGATCTCAGCAATATGGACAAAAAACCTTTCCGTGACAGAATGGCCGGACGTCAGGGGCTGGAACTGGGGCGGAGTTGTGTGCGGGAAGCTTACCGGTCCAACAATATCATTCAGCTGATGTGGAAGGCGATCATCGTCTATATCACCCATCACAAGGTCGGCTGTCTGTTTGGCTGCGCCAGTCTGGCCGGGGTCATCCAGGGGGATCTGGAATTGCCGTTGTCTTATCTGTATCATAAATATAAAACCCCGGATGATATCAATATTCCCGCTCTGCCGGAACGGTTTCAGAAGATGGATTATTATCCGGCGGATTATGAAGGCCTGAGTAAAGCCAAGCGTCAATTGGCGCCCTTGGTGCGCGGTTATGCGGCGCTCGGCTGTTATATCGGCGACGGCGCGGTCATTGACGAGCAGTTTAACACCACCGATGTGTTTATCCTGCTGTTCACGGACCGTCTGCGTGAACGCAACCCCCAAATGTTTGACGGCATCGAATAGGGTAAGCGTACGGTCGCAAGGTGTCTTTCCTGCGTAATTTCGTAATTCGATATTTAGGTAAGTTTTTTATGAAAAAAAATAGCCCTGAAGACAAACGAAAATTAAAAGATCTCGCTTGCGTCGGACCCGCGACCGAAAGCGATCTTCATGTTCTCGGGATTAGGCGTGTGGAACAGCTGAAAAAATGGTCAGGTGAGGATCTATATTCAGCATTATGCGAAAAAACAGGCGTTGAACATAACATCTGCTGTCTTGATGTTTTCAACTGCGCCGTTGCCCAGGCTAATGATCCTCATCTCCCGAAAGAAAAATGTGACTGGTGGTATTGGACCAATGTGAGGAAAACCTCACTCTAACTAAGAGGGGGACGCATTAATCGGAGCCTTTGCTGATGTAGGGGGGATGAGGGCGAATTACAGTGAAATTCCGGTCACGGCTTACTTTTTATTCGAATTGCCCCCACGATATGGGAAGATCTCAGGTGCGGGACAGGAGGAGGTGTCTTCCTGTCCCGCGAAGCCCTATTTTTTCAACAGATTGACATTATGGGCGGCGAGGGCGGCGAGATTGATGATCTCGGACGCATAGGACCCCATGGGGATCACCTGTACCGAATGGGTCAGGCCAACCAGCATCGGGCCGATCACGGTGCCGCCCCCCAGTTCCCGCAGAAGTTTTGTCGAAATATGGGCTGAATGCATGCCTGGCATGATCAGGACGTTGGCCGGTCCGGACAGACGGCAGAAGGGGTAGCTCTGCATGATTTCCGGATTGAGCGCCACACCGGCGTGCATTTCACCTTCATATTCGAAATCGACATCTTTCGTATCCAGAACGCTTACGGCTTCCCGTGATGTGGTGGCGAGAATGCCGCCTGTCGGGTTGCCAAAATTGGTGTAAGACATAAAGGCAACCCGGGGTTCAATGCCAAAATGGCGTACCGTGTCGGCGGTATGAATGGCGATTTCCGCCATTTCCTCGGCGGTGGGCATTTCATTGATGGCGGTATCGGCGACAAAGATCGTCCGGTCCTCGGCCACAACAATGGACAGTCCCATGGCCTTACGGTCAGGCAGGGGATCGATTACCTTGGTAATGCTTTCCAGAGCGGCGGCATAATGGCGGGTGTGACCGGTGACCATGGCGTCTGCATCGCCAAAGGCAAGCATGCAGGCGCCAAAAACATTGCGGTCACTGCGCACCAGACGCAGGCAGTCGCGAAACAGATAGCCGTCACGTTGCAGTTTGGAAAACAGGAATTCGGCATATTGGTGGCTTTTGTCACTGTTCCGGCCGTGGTGGATTTCAAGCTTGTCCGTGCGGTCATGGCCGATGCGTTCCAGATGATCACGGATTGGTTCTTCATGGCCAAGCAAGACGGCCTTGCCATAGCCGTTTTGTTCAAAACCAAGGGCCGCCCGCAGGACAGTTTCCTCATCGGCCTCGGTGAAAATCACCCGTTTGAGGTCCTTGCCGAGTTGATCATAAACCATTTGCAGGGTGCCGGTCGTCGGGTTGAGCCGCGCCGCCAGTTCCTTGCGGTAGGCATTCATATCGATCAACGGTTTTTTGGCGACGCCGCTTTTGATCGCGGCTTCGGCCACGGCCGGGGAAATGGCGCTGATCAGTCGGGGGTCGAAAGGCGCCGGAATGATATAGTCCGGTCCGTATTTGGGGTGGCCTCCGGTATAGGCGGCGGCAACTTCATCAGGCACATCCTCCCGGGCGAGCTCGGCAATGGCCAGGGCTGCGGCGACTTTCATTTCATCATTAATGGTCGACGCCCGCACATCAAGCGCGCCGCGAAAGATATAAGGGAAACCAAGCACATTATTGACCTGGTTCGGATAATCGGACCGACCTGTGGCGACAATGGCGTCGGGGCGGACGGCCTTGACGTCTTCCGGCGTAATTTCCGGATCCGGATTGGCCATGGCGAAAATAATTGGCTTGTCGGCCATGTTTTTCACCATTTCCTGTGATACCGCTCCTTGAACAGACAGACCAAGAAAGACATCGGCGCCTTTCAGGGCCTCTTCCAGGCTGCGGTGTTCGGTTTCAACCGCGTGGGCCGATTTCCATTGGTTCATGCCTTCTTCGCGGCCCTGATAGATCACACCCTTGCTGTCGCACATGATAACGTTGTGATGGGGGATGCCCATCGCCTTGATCAGCTCTGTACAGGCAATGGCGGCAGCACCGGCGCCGTTGACCACGACTGTGACATCCTTGATATCGCGGTCAGTAAGGTCAATAGCGTTAATAATGCCGGCGCCGGTGATGATCGCGGTGCCGTGCTGATCATCATGGAAGACCGGGATATCCATTTTTTCCCGGAGCGCCTGTTCTATGATGAAACATTCCGGCGCCTTGATATCTTCCAGATTAATGCCGCCAAAGGTCGGCCCAAGCAGTTTAACGCAATTGATGAATTCATCCACGTCTGTGGTATCGACTTCCAGATCAATGCCGTCGATGTCGGCGAACCGTTTGAAGAGAACGGCCTTGCCTTCCATTACCGGTTTTGACGCCAGCGGGCCGAGGTTGCCGAGTCCAAGAATGGCGGTGCCATTGGTGATGATCGCCACAAGGTTTCCTTTGGCGGTATAATCATAGGCAAGGTTGGGATGTTCGGCGATGGCGCGTACCGGTGCGGCGACGCCGGGGGAGTAGGCAAGCGACAGATCGCGTTGGGTCGCCATGGATTTTGTCGCGGTAATTTCCAGCTTTCCCGGCCGGCCGGCGGCGTGATAATGAAGCGCTTCCTTATCGCCAAAATCATTTTTCTTGTCACTCATATTCATTAGTCCTTTTACTTCACGCGGTGCCTGAATTTGGTTGTTCATCTCAGGCTTATATTTTTAAGCGCTTTTTATAGTTTCAATCGGGTCGGAAGAATTGCTTTCCGGTGTCGGAATAGATAAAGTATCTTCAGTATGGCCGCCAGAGGGGCGAACGGAAAGAGTAAAATACATTTAATCCATTATTTCTTATATGGGTACTATTGTTATCTTAATTGTATATATATTGTAATTTTATTAAATGTAAATAACAAAAATCTTTATTAATATATTAAACTAGAGAGTTTTATGACGGAAACAGCAGCGGCAAAACATTCCCGGTCCAACGCGGCAGTCGCAGAGGATGGTTCTTCAGTGGAACCGGGGCGCAATGCGGACGGTAAAGCGACGAAAAAGACCCGTGCCGCGGCGGATGTTGTAACACCGATGATGGCGCAATATCTTGACCTCAAGGCCAAGAATCAGGATTACCTGTTGTTTTACCGTATGGGGGATTTTTACGAACTGTTTTTCGATGATGCGGTTAAGGCGGCGGAAGCGCTCGATATTACCCTGACCAAACGCGGAAAACATAGTGGTAATGACATTCCCATGTGTGGTGTTCCGGTGCATGCGGCGGAAAATTATCTGTCACGTTTGATCCGAAAGGGATTCAAGGTCGCGGTGTGTGAACAGATGGAAGACCCGGCGGAAGCCAAAAAGCGGGGGGCCAAATCCGTGGTCCGACGTGATGTCGTGCGTCTGGTAACACCCGGCACCATCACGGAAGAAAACCTGCTTAACGCCCGACAGAATAATTTTCTTGCGGCCTTGTCCCGGGCCCAGAACGACTTTGCGCTGGCCTGGCTTGATATTTCAACAGGAGATTTTTTTGTTACGGCCCTTGACCCGGCCAATCTGGACGCGGAATTATCGCGGCTGCAGGCGGGAGAATTAATCCTTTCCGCCCAGGTGGTGGAAGATGAACGTCTGGGAGATGGCCTGGAAGACTGGCGTCATATTCTGAGCTATGTGGAAAACAGCACTTTTGACAGTACGGCCGCGGAGACGACGCTGAAGGCGTCTTACGGGGTATCCGTTCTGGAAGGTATCGGCAGTTACACGCGGGCGCAATTGTCGGCCTGCGGGGCATTGGTGGCTTATCTTCAGGAAACCCAGAAAGGGCAGCTGCCGAAGTTGGCGCATCCCCTGAGTGTGGGAGAGGAAAGCACCGTGATGATCGACGGGGCGACCCGCCGGAATCTTGAACTGACGCATACCTTGGCGGGATCACGGAAAGGCAGTTTACTGCATTGTCTCGACCGGACCGTGACAGGGGCTGGCGCGCGGCTGCTGAACAGCCGTCTTAATGCGCCTTTGATGGATCCGGGGACGATTGGGCGGCGTCTGGATCTGGTGGCGTATTTTCAGGAACACGAAGGTCTGCGTCATAAAATCCGGGATCTTTTAAAACGATGTCCTGATCTGGAACGGGCCATGTCACGCCTGTCGCTCGGACGGGGTGGACCCCGTGATCTGGCGGCGGTGCGGGATGGTTTGATTCAGGCCGGCGGGATCAAAAATATTTTCCAGAATAAGCAGACGGCGGATACTCTCGAAAGTTTGCCGGCCGATATTGATCAAATTCTTGAAAATATGGGCCGTCATCAGGATGTCATCGCATTGTTACAACGGGCGTTGGCCGAAGAACTGCCTACCATTATTCGCGACGGGAATTTTATTGCCAAGGGCTATCACGGGGCGCTGGATGAGTTTCGCATGTTGTCGAGCGAGAGCAAGCGTCTGATCCTGGGACTGGAAAGCCAATATCGCGAACAGTCCGGTGTTAGTGGTCTTAAAATTAAATATAACAATGTATTAGGCTATTTTATTGAAGTAACGGCGTTGCATGCTGACAAGCTGATGGGACCGCCGCTCAATGAAGATTTCATTCACCGCCAGACCCTGGCCAATGTGGTGCGGTTCAACAGCAGTGAACTGGCGAAACTCGCCGGCAAGATAGGCCAGGCGGCGGATCGGGCATTGGCGTTGGAACATGAAATTTACGAAGAACTGGTGGGGGCTGTTCTGATGCAGTGGCAGCAGATCAGTCGTGCAGCCCAGGCGTTGGCGCAGCTGGATGTGGCGACGGCCCTGGCGGAACTGGCCGCGGAAAAGAATTATTGTCGGCCAAAGGTTGATGCCAGTCTGGCCTTTGCGGTGGAGCATGGCCGCCACCCGGTGGTGGAGGCGGCTTTGCTTGCGGCAAATACGGACCATTTTGTTGCCAATGACTGTAATCTTGATCCGGGGAACCGGTTGTGGTTGATTACAGGACCGAATATGGCGGGTAAAAGTACTTTCCTGCGTCAGAATGCGGTGATCGCCCTGATGGCGCAAATGGGCAGCTTTGTCCCGGCGCGGTCGGCGCATATCGGGGTTGTTGATCGCCTGTTCAGCCGCGTGGGCGCGTCAGATGATCTGGCGCGGGGGCGTTCAACCTTTATGGTGGAAATGGTGGAAACGGCGGCCATCCTCAACCAGTCCAGTGAACGGTCTCTGGTTATCCTGGACGAAATCGGGCGGGGAACGGCGACCTATGATGGCTTGTCCATTGCCTGGGCGGCGGTAGAACATATTCATGAGGTGAACCAGTGCCGGGCGTTGTTTGCGACCCATTATCATGAAATGACGGCGCTGGCGGCAAAGCTCAGCGATCTGGCCCTGCATTATATGAAGGTCAAGGACTGGGAAGGGGAGGTGATCTTCCTGCATGAAGTGGCGGCGGGATCGGCGGACCGGTCTTACGGGATTCAGGTGGCGAAGCTTGCCGGATTGCCCAAAGTGGTTGTCGAACGCGCCCAACAAGTGCTACATAGTCTGGAACAAGGCGGTCAGGGTGCGGCCAAGGGCCAGAAAATGGAAGAACTGGCCGATGATTTGCCGCTTTTCTCGGCGATACAGATGCAGGTCAACAAGCCGCCTGCTGATGACAACGGTACGGCCGCCCGATTAGAGCGGAAACTGGCGGAAATTAATCCTGATGACCTGTCCCCCCGCGCGGCGATGGACATGCTCTATCATTTAAAAAAGATACAACAAGATGGCTAAAATCTACCGGCAAAAACAGGTTTTCGATCGTAAGGCGTTTTCAGCCCGTCTTGCCGCGTTGAAAGAACAGTACGGACCATCGGATATTCGTCCGGCGCTGGTGGATCTGTTCAAGGAATATTATCAGCAGGGATTTGATGAAGTTCGCCGGCGTTGTGAGACGGGCGCCAACGGGAAACCGCTTGCCATGGCGCAGACTTTTCTCACCGATGAAATTATCTTGCAGCTTTATACCGTCACGACAAGTTATATTTATACCGAGAAAAACCGCACCTCTGGCGAACGTTTGAGTCTGGTTGCGATCGGGGGATATGGCCGGATGGATATGGTGCCTTATTCCGACGTGGACCTGCTGTTTTTACTGCCATACAAGCAAACCCCCTGGGGCGAGCGGGTGGTGGAATATATTCTCTACATGCTGTGGGACATTGGTTTTAAAGTTGGACATGCGGTACGCACGGTCAATGAAAGTATTCGTTTGGCCAGGGAAGATCTGACAATCCGCACCTCTCTGCTGGAATCCCGACATATCTGTGCCGATGAGGAACTGTATGAGGAATTTCTCACCCGTTATGACAAAGAGGTGATTTCCGGTCATGAGCCTGAATTTGTCGAGGAAAAACTTAATGAACGTGATACGCGCCATGTGAAGCTTGGCCAGGCGCGTTATGTGGTGGAACCGAATATCAAGGAAGGCAAGGGGGGATTGCGGGACCTGCAAACGCTCTACTGGATTTCCAAGTTCATTTATGGGGTGCATAGCGTCGGGGAAGTGGTTGAAAAAGGAATATTCTCGGCGGGGGACTATCGTCAGTTCCAGAAGGCCTATAATTTCCTGACCACGGTTCGGTTTCATTTGCACTATGTTTCGGAACGGGCGGAAGAACGGATATCTTTCGGGGTGCAGAAAATTCTCGCCGAACGTCTGGGGTATGCCGATCGGGCGGGGTTGTCGGGGGTAGAGCGCTTTATGAAGCATTACTTCCTTACCGCCAAGACGGTCGGGGACCTGACGCGCATTTATTGCGCCTACCTGGAAGATAAACACAAGCGCAAGCCGCGCCTGCGTATGCCGCGTTTTGGCCTGCACAAACGTAAAGTTGGGGTTTTCCCTGTTGAAGGCAGCCGCATTTCCCTGACAACCTCGAAGGACCTGAAAGACGATCCGGTCAATATGATCCGGATTTTCCATATCGCTCAGCAACAGGACCTGGATATTCATCCCCGCGCCATGCGCCGAATTCGCCAGAATCTGACTTTGGTTGATCGAAAATTACAGAAAAATGTCGAAGCCAACAGATTGTTCATGGAAATTCTGACCTTCAAGGATGGTCCGGGATTTGCCCTGCGTCTTATGAATGAAGCGGGAATTCTGGGGAAATTTATCCCTGATTTTGGCCGTGTTGTCGCCCAGATGCAGTTTGACATGTATCATGTCTATACGGTGGATGAACACACCATTCGGGCGATTGAACTCTTGTCGGAAGTGGAACGGGGGCTGCTTGCCGAGGACCATCCGTTGGCCAATGATATTGTGCATAAGGTGCTGTCCCGGGAAGTGCTTTATGTGGCGGTAATGCTGCATGATATCGCCAAGGGACGCAAGGGTGACCATTCGGTGCTGGGGGAAGAGGTGGCGAAAAAGCTTTGTCCGCGTCTGGGGCTGAATGCGGCCCAGACGGAAACCGTTGCCTGGTTGGTGCGGCATCATTTGGACATGACCCATGTGGCGTTCAAGCGCGACCTTAATGACCCAAAAACCATTTCAGACTTCGCCCAGATTATCCAGAGTCCGGAACGCCTGCGGTTGCTGTTGGTGTTGACCGTTGTTGATATCCGTGCGGTGGGACCAAAGATCTGGAACGGCTGGAAGGGACAGTTGCTGAGAGAACTCTATTATCAGGCGGAAGAGTATCTTTTCGGAGGCCATATCGAAACAGGTAACAAATACCGGATTGAGGCTGCGAAGAAAGATTTGCAGGAAGAGCTTCAGGACTGGACCGATGAAGAATTCTCTGCTTATAGCGATCGGTTCTACGATTCTTACTGGCTGGCGCTTAACCTTGAAAATCAGGCCCGGAATGCCCGGTTGATTGCCCTGTCAGACCGTATTGGTGAAAAGCTGACCATCAATATTCATGTGGATGAATTTCAGAGTATTTCTGAACTGACCATTTATGCCCAGGATCATCCCGGTCTTTTTGCCCGGATGACAGGAGCGATCACGATCAGCGGCGCGTCAATCCAGGATGCCAAGATTTTCACCACCAAGGATGGCATGGCGCTGGATACGTTCTGGATTCAGGAACCGGATGGCGGGATTTTTAAAGACAAGCATAAACTGGCGCGTCTTAAAAGCACGATTGAGCGTACCCTGGCCGGAGAAATCCTGCCGCGGAAGGAACTCGAAGCCCTGCGGAACCGGCCACGGGCCATCGATGCCTTTACGGTGGAACCACGGGTGCTGATCGATAATATGGCCAGTAACCGTTATACGGTGGTTGAACTGAACGGTCTTGACCGTCCGGGTTTTTTGCACATGTTGTCGCAGGCGCTGGTGGATCTGAAACTGTCGATCGGCAGTGCTCATGTGGCGACCTTTGGGGAACGGGCGGTGACGGTGTTCTTTATATGTGACCTGTTTGGGCATAAGGTTCATAATGAAGCCAAATTGCAGAAGATCAGAGAAAAGCTGATGGAAGCTTTGCTGGCGGGCACCAAAAAGACCGCAGGCAAGAAAAAAACAGTCAAGAAAACGGTCGTGAAGAAAAGCACGGTTAAAAAGGTTAGAAAACCACGGGAAAGTGTAAAATAATATGTCCATCGGCAAAGCGGTTGCGATTTTCAGCAGCTTCACTTTTTTAAGTCGCATCCTGGGCTTTGTACGCGATATTCTCTCGGCGTCCATTTTGGGGGCCGGATTTGTGGCGGACTGCTTTTTCGTTGCGCTGAAATTGCCAAATTTCTTTCGGCGGCTTTTTGCCGAGGGCGCATTCAGTGCCGCGTTTGTCCCGGTGTTTACCGCGACCCTGACCAAGGACGGTAAAGAAGAGGCGCTGAGCTTTGCTGAAAGCGCTTTCTCCTGCCTGTTGGTGGTGTTGCTGTCCCTGGTGGCGCTGATGGAAGTTTTTGCCCCTGGCCTGATTTATATCCTGACCGGCGGGTTCGGGGATGACGAGGTCAAATTTCAGCTGGCGGTTCTGTTGACCCGCTTTACCTTTCCTTTTCTGCTGTGTGTCAGTCTGGTGTCTTTGCTGGGCGGAATCCTTAACGCATTGGGGAAATTTTCTGAAACGGCGGCGACACCGATCATTTTGAATCTCTGCATGATCAGCGCCCTGATTTTCTTTTCGAACAGTACGGATACACCGGCGCACAGTTTGGCGATTGCTGTGACCCTGGCCGGGATTATTCAGTTGATCTGGCTGTATTTTGCCTGCCGCCGGGTGGGCTATCGATTGCGGTTGGTGATGCCAAAAGTGACCCCGAAAGTGAAACAGATGCTGGTGATCATGATGCCAGTGGCCTTGGGCGCCGGGGTTATTCAGGTCAATCTCATGCTTGATCTGATCCTGGCGGCCAGATTGCCCAATGGGTCTATTTCCTTCCTGTTTTATGCAGATCGGCTAAATCAGTTGCCGGTCGGGGTGATTGGTGTGGCGCTTGGCACGGTGCTGTTGCCCATGCTGGCGCGGAATATAGCGGAAGGCAACGCTGATGAATGCAATTACAACCAGAACAGAGCCATTGAACTGGGCCTGTTCCTCACGGTGCCAGCGGCCATTGCCTTTATGGTCGTGCCCTATCCATTGATCCATGTCTTATTTGAACGTAATGCCTTCACCAATGCCGACAGCTGGCAGACGGCCTATGCCCTGATGGCCTATGCCGCCGGCTTGCCAGCCTATGTTCTGGCCAAGGTCTTCAGTCCGGGATATTTCGCCCGTCAGGACACCAAGACGCCGGTGAAATACGCTATGGTGGCCTTGGTGGTCAATATGACATTGAACCTGATTTTGATGCAGTATTTTGCCCATGTCGGTCTGGCGATGGCGACGGCAATCTCGGCCTGGCTCAATGTGGCGTTGCTGGCCGGGGGGTTGATTCGGCGCGGGCATTTCAGTTTTGACCGCAGTGTATTGATCCGGCTGGGTAAATATGCCCTTGCCAGTGCGGTCATGGGAGGGGTTGTCTGGGGACTGATGGCGCCGGTCTCGGATTTGATTGCCGGGCCTCTGCTGATGAAGGTTACCGGTTTGTTGATCCTGATTAGCAGCGGGGTTGGCAGCTATATTGTCATGACCCTGGTGACGGGTGCGTTCAGCTTGCGCGAAATGAAGGCGCTGTTGCGGCGAAAGAAAGCCCCGGCTGCAGATAACGCGTCTTGACCGTAACCGGTTTTGCAGCCATAACATTTCACACAAACATGATCATATAAGGGACATGTCCAAAATGTCTTTAAGGAATAAAAAATGACTGAATTCAAGCAACGTATCTTTTCTGGTGTTCAACCATCCGGCAACCTGACCTTAGGGAATTATCTCGGGGCGATCCGTAACTGGGTTGGTTTGCAGAAAAATTATGAAAGCATTTTCTGTGTAGTCGATTTACATGCCATCACGGTCTGGCAGGACCCGGAGCAGCTTAGAAAAGCCACCCGTGAAGTGGCCGCCGGTATGATCGCCAGTGGTGTTGATCCAAAAGAATGTATCATTTTTAACCAGAGCCAGGTTCCCGCTCATGCGGAATTGGCGTGGATTTTCAATTGTGTTGCGCGCCTGGGTTGGCTCAATCGCATGACCCAGTTCAAGGAAAAAGCCGGTAAAAACCGTGAGCGGGCCAGTTCCGGTTTGTATGTCTATCCGAACCTGATGGCGGCCGATATCATGATTTATAAGGCGACCCACGTGCCAGTGGGGGAAGACCAGAAACAACATCTGGAACTTGCCCGGGATATTGCGCAAAAATTCAACAACGACTATGGCGTTGATTTCTTTCCAATGGTCGAGCCCTTGATTCTAGGGGAAGCCAAGCGGGTGATGTCATTGCGGGACGGGAATTCCAAGATGAGCAAGTCGGATCCGTCCGATAACAGCCGCATCAATATGACCGATGATCGCGATACGATTGCCAAGAAAATACGTAAGGCGAAAACAGACAGCGAGCCAATGGCGGAAACGCCGGACGGGCTTGAAGGTCGGGCGGAAGCCAAAAACCTGATCAGCATTTTTGCGGCTCTGAGTGACCGTTCTGTGGCCGATATCTGCACGGAATATGGTGGCCAGGGCTTTGCGCAGTTTAAAAGTGATCTGGCGGATTTGAGTGTTTCTGTTCTTGGGCCGATTACCGAAGAAATGAAACGGTTGTGCGATGAAAAAACTTATATAGATCAGGTTCTTAAGGAAGGGTCTGAAAAGGCACGCAAGATTTCCGATCCGATTTTGAAAGATGTTCACAAAATCGTGGGGTTCTTGCAATCATAATGCTGCCGTATTATCTTAATACTATCTCTTGTGGAGAGGGGTTACATGGTGAGGTATAAAACATGACCAAGAAAATTGTACGATTACTGGTGCTGGTTGGTTTGGTGGGACTTGTGTCTGCCTGTAGCAACACGTTTAAATCTGACGTATCCCGTTTTCATGAATTGCCACAGCCTGCTGGTGAAACTGTAGAAATCGTGCCTGCTGATCCGGCGAAGGCCGGTAGTCTGGAGTTTGCTTCTTACGCCAATATTGTCGGGTCGTATCTGGGGCAGCAGGGCTATAAACCGGCCAATGGCGGCAAGGCAGATCTTATTGTCGAACTGGATTATTCGGTTGATGATGGAAAAGTTCTGAACAGATATCGTCCAAGCCGGTTTGCCTTTGGATATGGCTATTATCCCTATCATTACGGGTTTTATCATCATTATTGGCATAGCCCATATTTTTATGACCCCTTCTGGGGGGCTTATGGCCCCTATGACCGGGCAAGAGACAGTTATGTCAGCTATACCCGTAAACTGGAATTGGTGATCCGGCCTAACAAAGAAGGCGCAAAAAATCTGTTTGAAGCAACCGTGGAAAGCAGGGGACGCAGTAACAAGCTCCATAAACTGATGCCGCTTATGGTGCAGGCGCTGTTTACCAACTTCCCCGGACAAAGCGGTACGACGGACAAGATTGTCATCGAATTGGGCGACAAGGACTATTAAGATCGGATAGCCGACCCAGGGGTGGTCGGCTGCATATAATCCTTTGTCGGCCTGTCACGAGGCCGACAAAGGTGCAGCTCTAATCGTGATGTAGCAAATCGGGATATATAATTAAGGGGCAGGGATGATGTGGACGAAAATCAAGCAGCTTTTTGGCTGGGTGAAAGACAGAATGAGCTGGAAAGTGGCGCGCCGGATTTCGTTGGGTGTCGTCCTTTTTGTCTTTTTTTATTATCTGATTGGTATGGTAGTTGTGGAAAATATCGACAACTCCAAAAATTTTGCTGCAGATAAGCTGGACGAAAATGCTCCGGGCAGCCATGCGGTTACCATGTCGATCGCCATGGTCGACCGGGAAGTGAACACCCATGCCTGGATTTCCAATGACCCGTGGTTCAAACCGGGGGCGCTGCTTGATAACATGGCCAATTTCCAAAAGGGTATGATTTCAGCCAATGCCATCTTCGCCATTGAGCTCAAGGACCAGTTAAGCCGAACCCGTGGGTCCAGTCAGGTCAATGTCGACTTGCAGGAAGTGGCCAGTGGCATGAATTATGCGCCGGATAAATGGTATTGGGACCCGACGGTTTCTATCTTCCTGTTTGTTGCACCGGCGGAAAAACAGTATAACAGCGCCCTGAGCCGTCTGAAAATTTACAATCAGAGTGTCGCCGCCGGCGAGGCGCCCTTTGAACGACGGGCAGACAATCTTTTGTCAACGCTTGACAAAATTTCGCTGGATCTGGGGTCGTCTTCCGACAGTATTTCCAAGAAAATAGACAATGGCATCGGTTGCGTGCTTGATACCAAGGCCGATGATCTGTTCTATGATGTCAAAGGACGCAGTTATGCCTATTGGTTGCTGCTGAAGGGCTTGCGGATGGATTTTGCCAAGGTCATCAACGACAAGGATATCGTTCGCAGCTGGGACCAGCTGGAAGAAAGTATGGCGGCGCTTATCGACCTTGATCCGATGATTGTCAGCAATTGCGCGGCCGACGGTTTCATGTTTCAAAATCATCTTTCAGCCCAGGGTTTCTATCTTTTACGGGCCAGAACTCAATTAAAAGAGATTACCAATATTCTGCTGAAGTAGATAAGGGACTTAAATAAATCTTGCCAAACTTCTGTATTGAGTAGCATACTATTCAAAATACTGGAGCCAAAACAGGATAGGGGTTAATGATGTCCGCTATGGAAAAAAAGTGGAAATTTCTGGTAATCGCCGATGATACACCGGAATTTAAAAAAGTACTCCGCCTGGCCAGCCTGCGGGCCGCCAAGGTAAATGGTTCTATGGTTATGCTGCGGATCATCCAACCCAGCGAGTTCCAGCACTGGATGTCCGTGCGGGAAATCATGGAAGAAGAAGCCATGCAGGAAGCCGAGGAAATGATGAACGAATTTGCCCGTGAGGTGAAAGAAATTTCCGGGCTGGATTGTGAGAAGGTCATTCGCAAAGGGGAGCCGGGTGATGTGATTACCCAGTATATCGAGGAAGATCAGGAAATTCATATGCTGGTTCTCGGGGCCAATGTGGATGGTGATCCGGGGCCGTTGGTCAAGGCTTTCCGCGAAGAGTTGCTGAATGTTCTTCATATGCCGGTTCTTGTCGTGCCGGGCAATATGACCAATGAAGACATTGACCACTTTGTTTAATTGATCACCGCCCAGGTTATTATCTGATCTATAATAAGACCAATTTACTCTTGATTTTTCGGAGTACAATTGCCATATCTGCCTCACAGCAGTAGCAATAGGAAAAAGACATGTTTATTCAGACCGAAGTGACCCCAAACCCCGCCACGTTGAAATTCGTTCCCGGTGAGCCGGTGATGGCCCGTGGTACAGCTTTTTTCGAAAGTGTGGAAGAAGCCGCGAACTCTCCTCTGGGGCAACGGCTTTTTGCGATCGAAGGCGTCTCAAACATCTTTTTTGGCTCTGATTTTGTTGCAGTAACACTGGAAGGTCAGGACTGGGATGATAAGAAGACCGACGTTCTGGGAGCGATTATGGAGCATTACACCTCCGGAGAGCCGGTCGTGGCCGAAGAAACGGCAGCAGCGCCTGCAGCCGCGGAAGAAGATGGTGAACATGCTGAAATTATCGCCCAGATCAAGGAACTTCTGGAAGCCCGCGTGCGGCCGGCAGTTGCCCGTGACGGCGGTGATATCACCTTCCATTCTTTCGAAGAAGGTGTGGTGTATCTGCGTATGCAGGGCGCCTGTTCCGGGTGTCCAAGTTCAACAGCAACCCTGCAATACGGGGTGCAGAATCTGTTGAAACATTATATTCCTGAAATTGAAAGCGTTCAGGCGATCTAAACGCCGGACTTCCTTCAGTCTATTTGACAAAATAGGGCAGCCCGAACCAGTACCAGCGCCGGTCTGGTCCGGGTAGGGTGCAATTGATGCGGTTGCGGCCTTGCGGGAACGGCTTGTCAAACCGGATTTCGACCCGGTTGTTGCCGACAAGGCTGAGATCTGCGGCCTTTCCCAGATGTGAGGGGTAGCAGCTCATGGCGGTCAGGCCCCGGATGTTCTTGTCGACGGTAAAGCCGATGGCGGGCGGATTGGTCGTTATCTCGGCCGAGATCGGGAGAATATCATAGGCGGGCAGGGCGCGGGCATTGACAATCAATCTGAAGCGATCCATCCCGGCATATTTTTCATTCAGGGCGAAGCGCGGCAGGCTGAAAAGGTCATTATTGCTGCTGGCGGCGCTCGAATACTGGCCGAAGGCGACTGAAATATTGCGTTTGCGCAGAATATTCTGCAACGCGGGACTGAATTCACCAAAGGGATAGGCAAAAATATCGGGAATACGGCCGAGCTCTTTCCGATAACTTTCATCGGCGGCGGCGATGTCCTGCGCGGCCGCGGCGGGGGTCATATAGATCAAATGGTCATGGCTGTGGGCGTGATGACCAATGGTGACCAGAGGGTCGTCGGCTAAAGTACGAATTTGATCCCAGGTCATGTATCCGGGGATTTCCTGATTGACCGGTTCGCTGGAGACAAACAGTGTGAAGGGAATGCCGGCCTTTTTCAGGCGCGGCCAGGCATTCTCTAATATGGACTGATAAGCATCATCTATGGTGATGGCAATGGTGCGTGGGGGAAGTTTTGTTTTGTTTTTGAAGGCCGTAACAATGGTTTGTAAAGGCACGATATTATATTTTTCCTGGCTCAATTCGGCGATATGGGCATCAAATTGCTCAAGGGTGATGTTGGTCGTGGGGAACTGGGTCTCGCCAAAGCGATGATACATCAGAATGATGGCGGAATCTTCCTGTGTCGCGGTTTCCCCCTGTTGTGCGCGGGTGTTTTGGGACAGGGCGACGCCGAACAGGGTCAGCAGGATGCAGAACCCCGCGAGCAGGAGTGATTTACGAAGAGAGGTCTGTAGAAAACGCTTGGTCATAATTCTGCCTGATTATTTGGAAATTCTGTCCATTCCTGATTAACGATAACTATAACAGGATAATTCTAAAAGAAAATCTTCTTTGTTCGGGGCGATTATGGTTTGGAATTATGCTAGGATGTGGGATATAGGAACCTGTATGACGGCGGAAGACTGGATTTTTCCGGACCGGTTTAAAGTAAAAGTATGCATTGAAAAGACGAGGACCATTCATGACGCAAGAGATATTATCCGACAATGACCTCGATTTGATTTTCCGGGAGGCCCGGTCTTTCAAAGGCTGGCGCGATGTTCCTGTATCGGAAATTACCATCCGGGCCATGTATGACCTGTTGCGCTGGGGACCGACATCATTCAACTGTTCCCCGGCTCGTTTCAAAATTCTGCGCAGTGAAGACGCCAAGAACAAACTGGCCGATTGCGCCAGCCGAGGCAATAAAAATCAAATTCTGACGGCCCCTTTCACAGTCATTGTGGGTATGGATATGAAATTCTATGATACGTTGCCAGATTTGTTCAAAGGTTATGACAAGGCCCGGGATCTTTATGTTGGCAATGCCGATTTGACAGAAGAAACAGCGTTGCGCAACAGCAGCCTGCAAGGCGCCTATATGATCATTGCCGCCAGGGCTCTGGGGCTTGATTGTTGCCCGATGTCAGGATTTGATGGCCCGGCGGTGAATAAAGCTTTCTTTGAGGGCACGGATGAGCAGGTGAATTTCATCTGCAGCATGGGATATGGCAACAAGGACAGCCTCCCGGCCCGTGACCGCCGGTTGTCTTTTGACGAGGCCTGTGAAATCCTGTGATTATTCTTGCTCTTGATTCGGCGCTGTCCTCCTGCTCTGCTGCGGTGATTAAAGACGACGTTCTGCTTTCCGATGTGTTTGAAGACCGATTGCGTGGGCAGGCGGAACGGTTGCTGCCCTTGTGTCAGCAGGTCTGCACGGCGGCCGGTGTGACATTTGATCAGCTGGATGCGATTGCGGTTACCCGCGGGCCGGGAACGTTCACCGGTGTTCGTATTGGTCTAGCCGCCGCCAAGGGGCTGGCGCTGGCTTTGAAGGTGCCTTTGATCGGGATGACCACGTTGGAAGTCGTGGCGCATCAGGCGGCAAATGCTCTGGAACCGTCCTTTGCAGGGCAGGTCGCGGTGGCCCATGACGCCCGGCGGGGCGAGGTTTACTATCAGAGTTTTGCTGTCGCCAATGGGGCGCTGTCGGCTGTATCGGCGCCGATGGCGGTGCCGCTTAATGTCGTGGCGGACCATGTTAACGACAACATCAAGGTTATTGCGGGCACCGGTGCAGGGCTTTTGCGGGATCATCTGCCGGAGAAAGTCCTCAGTGGTCTGCTGTTCCCGGACGTGCAGCAGCAGCCAACGGCGGCGATGATTGGCCATATGGCGGTGGGGCGGTTTTCCAAGGCAGGTTCTTCTGATACTGTTACCCCTTTGTATCTGCGGGCTCCGGACGCCATTGCGGCGGCGCCCATTACTTATCCTTTTCAAAACCAGTGAGCTTCCGGTTGATGCAGGATGATTTTACCATATTGGGGCCTGAAGGAGCGCCGCTACTGGCGGAGTTGCATCAGCTTTGCTTTGCAGGGGCGATCGAGCAGGCCTGGACAGTGGAGGCTGTCGCCGCATTGTTATGCAGCCCCGGTACGGGGTCTCTTGTGGTGATGGAAGAAGGGCAGCCATTGGGGTTTGTTCTTTATCGTCAAGTGGCCGGTGAGGCGGAAATTCAGACATTTTGTGTTGCGCCGGAGGCGCGTCGATGCGGGGTGGGCCGGCGGCTGATCAACGGTTTCTTTACCTTGATGAGAGAGGCCGGGGTGGAGGAGGTTTTTCTGGAAGTGCGGGAGGGTAATCAACCCGCGATCGGACTCTATACGATGTGTGGTTTTGATACTGTCGGGCGCCGTAAAGATTATTACGGCGGTAAAGGGCAGATCAGGTATGACGCATTGGTTATGAAAGTTCGTGTTTAGGCTTTTACGACGGCGGATCAGGGGAAAATATTTGGCATTAAAAAAGATAGCGTGTATAGTCGGGGCAAATAAAATCTAAAAAGCAGGGTAGCATATTATGGTTTCAAAAATCGAAAGATTATGTATCGAAAAAGGCATGCGGATGACCGACCAGAGACGGGTTATTGCCAAAGTGCTGTCTGATGCATCCGATCACCCTGATGTGGAAGAGGTCTATCGTCGTTCGACCGATATTGACGAGAGGATCAGCATTGCCACGGTGTATCGCACCGTTCGGTTGTTTGAAGAGGCGGGTATTTTGGAACGCCATGATTTTCGTGTCGAAAGCGGTGAGAACCGCGCCCGGTTTGAACTGGTTTCTGAAGAACATCATGATCATCTTATTGATGTGGAAACCGGCGATGTCGTGGAATTTCATGACCCTGATATTGAAGAGTTGCAACAGAAAATTGCTGACAAATACGGTTATAGGCTGGTTGACCATCGTATGGAATTATACGGCGTTAAGGTCAAGTGATGACGTGGTTAAGATCATAATAGCCAAATCATGACATTGTTATGTGTTATAGATCCCTGTAAGCCTTGGATAAGGCATGCAGGGTTTTATACTTAAGGTCAGGACTTCAGAAAAAAATATGCGCGAATATTATCGAATTGCCAAAGCACTTTTCTATTTTGCCGTCTTGTTGCCGCCGACGATTATATCGAAACGCCTAAAGCTTCCGGGATATAAATTCTGGCCGCATCTGGTGCATCGCTCCATTTGTGATGCTCTGAATATCAAGGTGACGAAATTTGGTGAACCTCTGGAAGGCCCGCCAACATTGTATGTTTGTAATCATGTGTCCTGGATTGATATCATCGTTTTGGGGCATGTGATCAAGGGCTGTTTTATCGCCAAGAAAGACATGATTGACTGGCCGGTGCTGGGGTATCTTTCCTCGTTGCAGCGCACGATTTTTATTGATCGGGAAAAACGCAGTGATGTGGTGGCCCAGCGGCAGGAAATGCAGGATCGTATCCATGGCGGGGACAACCTGATCCTGTTTCCCGAAGGCACAACATCTGACGGCGGCAGTGTTCTGCCGTTCAAGAGCTCTCTTTTCGGGGTTACGGAAAAAGCCATGCATCTGGAACAGGACGCGCAAGGCCGCACCCCTGAACTGATGGTACAACCGGTGACGTTGGTTTATAAAAAAATCAACAATATGCCGACGCTACGGTCCACGCGGCCCTCTGTGGCCTGGTATGCGGATATTGAAATGGGCCCTCATTTGAAGGGGGTATTGAATTTACTTAAAGTAGATGTTGAAGTTCATTTTCATGAACCCGTGTCCCGTAATATTTTTAAAACCCGCAAAGAACTGTCGGCTTATTGTCATCGGACCATTGAAAACCGTCTGCTGGAAAGCCTGCGCGGCAAACGCGATTAAGGCCGGAAACAAGGGGAAACGCTCCGGTTGTCTTGACTTTTGTTGACTCCCGACCCAACAGTGATAAAGTGCGCCGATATTCTGCCCGGCAGGCGTATTCTATGCTATTCTGGACGGCAGACGGTTAACTTGAGAATGCAGGAACAATTGTGACGGATAAGAAGTTATTTATTAAGACGTATGGCTGTCAGATGAATGTCTATGATACGGAACGTATGGTGGATGTGATGGCCCATGAAGGCTATTCCGTAACCGATACGCCGGATGATGCGGATCTGGTGGTGCTGAACACCTGTCATATTCGCGAAAAGGCGGCGGAAAAGGTTTATTCCGATATCGGACGTTTGCGGGTGCAAAAGGAAAAACGCGCCAAGAAAGACGGTAAGCAAAGCATTCTTGCGGTCGGTGGTTGTGTGGCTCAGGCGGAAGGCGCCGAGATACAGAAACGCGCGCCGGTCGTTGACATGGTTTTCGGTCCGCAAACCTATCACCGCCTGCCGGAAATGACCAAGGAAGCAGATGCCATCAAGCAGGCCGGGGAACGCCCGCGTATTCTTGATACGGATCTGTCGGTCAGCGAAAAATTTGAAAGCCTGTCCAAAAAAGGCGTTTCCAACAAGAAAACCGCCTTTCTTACCGTACAGGAAGGGTGCGATAAATTCTGCACCTATTGTGTGGTGCCTTATACCAGGGGCGGGGAATTCTCCCGGGCCTTTGAAGATGTCATGCAGGATGCGATGAAGCTCAATGATGCGGGTGTGCTGGAAGTAACCCTGCTTGGGCAGAATGTTAATGCCTATCACGGCATGTCGAAGGCAGGGGAAGAATGGTCCCTGGCGCGGATGATCCGTCATCTGGCCGACACCACGGACTTTCAACGCATCAGATATACCACGTCTCATCCTCAGGATATGACGGATGAGCTGATTGCAGTGCATGGCGAGATTGAACAATGCATGCCCTATCTGCATCTGCCGGTGCAGGCGGGTTCTGACAAGATCGTCAAGGCGATGAACCGCCATCATACCATCGCCTCTTATATGAAAATCATTGAAGACGTGCGCAAGGCCCGGCCTGATATTGCCCTGTCCGGTGACTTTATCGTTGGCTTTCCGGGGGAAACCGATGCGGACTTCCAGGAAACCATGAAAGTGGTGCGCGATGTCAATTATGCTCAGGCTTATTCCTTCATGTATAGTGAACGGCCCGGCACCCCGGCGGCGGACTGGGAAGACCAGGTCGAGGAACATGTGAAGGCTGAACGGCTTGCGGAATTGCAGGACGAGCTTAATAAACAGCAACGCGCTTTTAATGATGCGAGCGTTGGCAAGACCATGCCGGTGTTGCTGGAACGGATTGGCAAGGAAGCCACCCATCTGGTGGGCCGCAGTCCTTATATGCAGGCGGTGTATGTGGATGTAAAAGATGTTAATGTGGTGGACCGGGTCTTTGGACAGATGGTCGACATGAAGATTGAAAGCGCTGGACCGCGCAGTCTAAAAGGGGAACTTGTTCTTAAATGAAGAAAGCCGCTAAATCAAAAGTGACATCGATTACCCTTGAGTTTGAAGATAATACACCCTTGCCGGATATTTACGGTGAACATAATGCGCATTTGGCGCGGATAGAGGAGGCAACGGGGGCCAGCTTCTCGCCCAAGGGCAACATTTTGGTCATTGAAGGCCTGCCGGATGCCTGTGCCGGGGCGAAACAGATTATCGTTTCGTTGCATGAAACCCTGTCGCGGGTCGAGGGATTAAGCCTCGCGGAAGTGGAAGGGGCTATTCGTATGGCCAATTTTCTCGAAGCACCGGAAATGAAATCGGTAACCAATCACAATATTGCCGAACGTGAGGGATTATCGCTCAAAGCGAACAGCATTCGCACCCGTAACGCTATTATTGCGCCACGATCGGTTAATCAGGCCCGTTATATTCAGGCGCTGCGCGAAACAGATATGACCTTTGGGTTGGGGCCAGCCGGTACGGGGAAAACCTTTCTTGCGGTCGCCATGGCGGTATCACATCTTCTGGAGGGCAGGGTGGAACGCATTGTTCTGACCCGTCCGGCAGTGGAAGCCGGTGAGAAGCTCGGCTTCCTGCCCGGTGACATGCGGGAAAAGGTCGATCCTTATCTCAGGCCGTTGTATGACGCCCTGGGGCAGATGATTTCCATGGAACAGACGGAAAAACGTCTCGAAAATGGGGATATTGAGGTCGCTCCGCTGGCGTTCATGCGCGGGCGCACCCTGTCGAATGCGTTTGTGATCCTTGACGAGGCCCAGAATACCAGCCCGATGCAGATGAAAATGTTTCTGACGCGCTTTGGTGAGAATTGCCGCATGGTGGTATGCGGTGACCCGTCTCAGGTTGACCTGCCTGATGGCACGCCGTCCGGTTTGAAACATGCGCTGGATACTCTGGGGGATATTGACGAGATCTCCTTTATCGAATTTAACGCCGACGATGTTGTGCGGCATCCGCTGGTGGGCAAAATCGTCCGGGCCTATGACAAGGTTGAACGATGAGCCTGGACAATATCGATCTGGATTTCGCGCTCGGCGCCGATCAGTGGGAAGAGAACTTCCCGCAGTATCAGGACCATATCCGGACCTGTTTTGATCTTATTGTGACCCATGTTGCGGAAGCCCGGCGCCTTGCCGAATTTCCTCATGTGGAAGTGAGCTTTCTTTTGACCGATGATGCCGCCATTCAAACCCTGAACCGTGATTATCGCGGGAAGGACAAGGCGACCAACGTTCTGTCTTTTCCGTCTCTGTCGGAAGAAGATGTCGCGCAGTATCTGAGATTAGGGGAAGACCTGCCGGCCATGCCGATCGCGCTTGGGGATATTATCTTCGCCTGGGAAACCATAAAGCGTGAAGCAGAGGCTCAGGGCAAGACCCTCGACAGTCATTTTTGTCATTTATGTCTGCATGGCATACTGCATCTTTTGGGCTATGATCATATTGATGACGATGACGCTGCGGTCATGGAAGCCTTGGAAACGGATTTATTGGCAAAACTATCTATTGACGACCCTTATCAGGCCTGAGACAATCAGGATGAATTCATAACGTGATCCAGAAGTGATGAATATTGAACATAAAGTAACGGACAAAACGTCAGAAACAGAGCCTCCTTCGCGAAGGCAAAATGGATTTTACGGCTGGCTTAAAAGTTTATTTAGCCCGAATAATGGTGATTATTCCCTGAAAGAAAGCCTTGAAGAGGTGATCGATGAGCTGGAGGACGGGGAGTCCTCTTTCGGGGCAGAAGAACGGTCGATCATTAAAAATACCCTGACATTCCGGAGCAAACGGGTCGATGACATCATGGTGCCGCGCACAGATATCATTGCGGTGGAGGCTTCTTCCAGTTTTGAAGAAGTCATGGAAGTGTTTTTCAAGGGGTCGACATCGCGTCTGCCGGTGTATCGCGACACTCTGGATGAAGTCATCGCCATGGTCCACATCAAGGACGCCTTCCGTGAACTTGTGGCCCAGGGGGATAACAGGAAAGCCATTTCATTGCGGGATATTCAGCGCCCGATCCTGTTTGTACCACCTTCCATGAAGCTGTTTGACTTGCTGACCAAGATGCAGGCGACCCACATCCATATGGCGTTGGTGGTCGATGAATATGGCGGTACCGATGGACTGTTGACTATTGAGGATCTTGTCGAGCAGATCGTTGGCGATATTGAAGACGAGCATGACGAGGCAGAAGCGGAACTTTTGAAAGAATTGCCGGGGGGGGATCTTTTGGCGGACGCACGCTTGCCGATTGAGGAGTTGGAGGATCTGCTTGGTCTTGACTTGTTGCCGGATGACCAGGACGAGGATGTCGATACCCTGGGCGGGCTGGTTTTTACCATAGCCGGTTATATTCCCGAAGTGGATGAGGTTATTCAGGATCAAAATGGTTTGAGTTATAAAATTGTTGCCGGTGACGCCCGCAGCATCAAAACGGTTCTTATTCGGCGGAAAAGCGTAAAAAAAATTCCTGAAGGAAACAGAGCAGAAGATATAGCGGAAAATAACACGCAGCATGGATAGTAACGGGGTGGGGACATTTTATAGTGACCGGATCACAGATTGGTTGCACGGGCGGAGTGGCGGACAGCTGATCCTGCTGGTTTTCATTGGGGGTGTCCTGTCCGGGCTTTCTTTTGCGCCGTTGTATCTTATTCCGCTTTTGGCTGTGGCTTATCCTCTGCTGCTGATGGTGGTGTTTCAAAGTAAAAGCCCATTGGAAGCCATGGCTTTTGGCTGGTGGTTTGGGTTTGGTCAATTGTTTATGGGGACCACCTGGATTGCCTCGGCATTTGAGGTGGATGGCCGTTATCCCGGTTGGACCGGTTATTTGGCGGTTGCCTGCCTGGCGATGGTTCTGGCGCTCTATTACGGATTGGCCACAGGTTTGTTATGGCGGTTTTTTCGCCGTCTGGATCTGACTAAAAACCGTCTTTCACTGGTGTTGGCCTTTGTGGTTTTGTGGAGCGGCGCAGAATGGCTGAGGGGGCATTTCTTCACCGGTTTTCCTTGGAACCTAACCGGCTATGCCTGGGGGTTTTCCGATATAATGTTGCAAACCACGGCTTTGTGGGGCATTTACGGGCTCGGGGTTCTAACGATTTTTCTTGCCTTGGTGCCTTATTTACTGATTCATGCGCCGCTAAAGTCAAAATTGTTTTCCGGCAGTCTCGGGGCGGCGGTTGTTTTAATTCTTGGTATGATTGTATACGGCGTCCTGCAACTTTCGATACCTACGAGCTTTCACGAAAATGTGAAGCTTAAAATTGTTCAGGCCAATATTAATCAGAATGACAAGTGGGATCCGGCAAAAAAAGCGGATAATTTTATCACCTACCTTAACATGAGTAAGGCCCGTCCGGAGGAGGGGATCACGCATGTTATCTGGCCGGAAACAGCGGTGGTTTATTTTCTCGATACGGAACCGTCAAGACGCTATCTGATTGCGGAATTTCTGAAGAATAATGCCGTGTTGATGACCGGTTTTCCTCGGGTCAAGCGGGAGCCGGAATTACAAGCCTGGAACAGCTTCGCCGTGATCGATCAGGAAGCCCAGGTGCAGTATATTTACGACAAGAATCATTTGGTGCCCTTTGGGGAGTATACACCGGATTTTTTGCATAATTCCCTGTCTTTTCTAGGACTTGGCATGATGGTTGAGGGGTTCTCATATAGCCGGGGTGAGGGACTTGAAACCTATCATCCCGCCGGGATGCCATCGGTTGGTGTATTGATCTGCTACGAAATTATTTTTCCAGGTTCCGTGGTCGATCGGGATGACCGTCCGGACTGGTTGCTGAACATCACCAATGATGCCTGGTATGGACGTTTTAACGGGCCATATCAGCACTTTCTTCAGACCCGGGTTCGGGCGATTGAAGAAGGTCGTCCGGTGGTGCGTTCCGCCGGAACGGGGATCTCTGCAGTGATCGATTCTCAAGGGCGGGTGATTAAAGCTTTAGACCTAAACCAACGGGGCACAATAACCTCCGGACTTCCCGTTAAAAGAGCTGGCCGGACCCTTTACTCTAGCATTTATGACTGGACTTATTTGACCATTATGTTACTGTTAAGTGGTTTAGTTATTCTGTTCCTTAGGCAATGATTGCAGGATACTTATAGATAAAGCTTGACCTAATAAAGCTTGACCTCTAACAGTATCTTGAGATTTCGGGGGTAAATAGTACTAGTATTTATGAGTTATTAAACAGCGGAATAAAAGATGGTAAAATCAACACCTGAACCAGTAGACGTCCATGTGGGATCACGTGTCCGGTTGCGTAGAACCCTTCTTGGCATGAGCCAAGACAAACTTGGCAAAGCCTTAAGTTTGACTTTCCAGCAAATTCAGAAATATGAGCGCGGCGCCAATCGCATTGGCTCAAGTCGTCTGTATCAACTTTCACAGATCCTTGATGTTCCCGTATCATTTTTCTTCGACGATATGCCTGCCGAAGTAACGGGCAAATCTTCCGGTATGTCTGAAGGCGGCAAGCAGTCCTTTGAAGTCGGGCAGTTATCCCGCCGTGAGACCCTGGAATTGGTACGCGCCTACTACAAGATCAAGGACCCTGCGGTTCGCAAGAAATTGTTCGAAATGGTCAAAGCGCTTGGCAATTCAGCGCTGACCGTCGAAGGACCTTCAGCGTAGCTGAATAATTTTCGAGACGCGCCTAGGCTCTTGAAACAAATATTACGGGCACGCACAGCTTTTGCTGTGGGTGTCTTGTTTTTTTAGGGACGTATTACCAGAGGGCAACGAGGTTAAAAATGATAAAAAATATGCCAGACAGTGAAGAATACGACCGCCTTGTCTATAAAATTATACCAACCTGCGACTGGGAGGCGGCCTGTGTTGCCGGAGTTTATACCGGGTCTGCCGATGATCAGCGGGATGGCTATATTCATTTTTCAACCCGGGAACAGGTCAGGGGCACCTTGGCCAGGCATTTTGCCGGTCAGGATAATCTGCTGCTGCTGGCGGTCGTGGCGAACGATCTTGATTCCAGCGCCTTGAAATATGAAACATCCCGCCGCGGAGAAAAATTTCCCCATTTATATGGAAATCTGTTTCCCTCTGCGGTCGAAGCGCGTTATATGATCCACTTGACAGAGGCGGGGGAACATTCGGTCGAATTCTAACATGCGTGCAATTGAGGTACATTATGGGGTTTTATAACCTAACCAAGTCATTATTATTTTCTCTGTCTCCTGAAAGAGCCCATACCCTGGCAATTTTCGGCTTGAAGCATGGCTTTGTTTTTTCCGCGCATCACGAAGATGACCCGGTCCTGGCGACGCGATTGTGGGACATGGATTTCCCCAACCCCGTGGGGCTTGCCGCAGGTTTCGATAAAAATGCAGAGGTTGCCTGCGCCATGTTGGCACAAGGGTTTGGTTTTGTTGAGACCGGTACCGTGACGCCGAAACCGCAACCTGGAAACCCAAAGCCGCGGCTGTTTCGTTTGACCAAGGATCAGGCGGTCATTAACCGGATGGGGTTTAACAATCTTGGCCTGGATATTTATGCGCAAAACCTGAAACGGCGTGGCAGGCTTGGCAAGTGTGGTATAGTCGGGGCTAATATCGGCGCCAATAAAGACAGTGAAGACCCGATTGGCGATTATGTGACCTGTCTGGAACGTCTGCTTGGCGCGGCCCATTATTTCACCATCAATATTTCATCCCCCAATACACCGGGTCTGCGCAAGTTGCAGGGCAAGGAAGCGCTGGATGAATTGTTGAGCCGTCTGGTGGCCGTGCGGGAAGCCGCGACAGAAGTGACCGGCAAGCCGCCTCTGCTGGTGAAAGTCGCCCCGGACCTGGACGCCGGGGAACGCAAGGACATCGCGGAGATTGTGATGAAACACGGTATGGATGGTCTAATTGTCAGCAACACGACAATTGGTTTGCGCGACCAGTTGAAATCACAATATGCCGGAGAAGCGGGAGGCTTGAGCGGGGCCCCGCTGATGGATCTGTCAACCGAGGTCCTGGCCGACATGTATCGATTGACGCAGGGCAAAATTCCGCTCATCGGTGTCGGGGGTATTCAGAGCGGTGAAGACGCCTACCGGAAGATCAGGGCCGGCGCCTCTTTGGTACAGCTCTACAGTGCCCTGGTGTTCGGCGGGCCGGGATTGGTCCGGACCATCAAACGTGATCTGGCGAGTGCATTGAAAAAAGACGGTTATAGGTCGGTAACAGAGGCTGTGGGCGCGGATCACAAGACGCTGTAAGTCCGTTTTGCGGTCACGCCAGTTGTGCATCAATGGATTTGGTTTTTTCCATAACGATATCGCCGGTGTGACGGGTCGTGACGGTTTCAATCAATGCGATCCAGCATTCTTCCTTGGCTATGGGGTTATGCATTGTCCCTTTGGGGACAACATGGAAATCGCCCTCTTCAAGGGTGATGACTTCATTTTCATATTCCAGAAGCAGACGACCTTTGACGATATAAAAAAGTTCGTCTTCATTGTCGTGTTTGTGCCAGGTAAGGTCGCCTTTGAGTTTGGCAACCTTGATAAACTGGTCATTGACCTGCCCGACAATACGGGGGGACCAATATTCGGTAACTTGTTCCAGTTCTTTAAGAAAATTTACGCTTTTCATATTGGAGGCCTCCGGTTTCACCAGATTGCAGCCTATGGGGTATCCTGGAATTTTGCAAATTAATTAAGGGATGAAATAGAGGAAAAAATAAAGTTATTTTTCCTGTTTTTCACATAATTCTACAACAATTGACCAGTAAATTCCTGCGCAGACACAAAGAACACGATGTTTCTTCTGTTGGGGGTCAGATTGTGCGGCCCGCCAATTTTTATTGGCGGGCTTAACTCTAAAATTAAAATTCTCAGGGTAAGACACTGCTCCCGTGGATGTCTTGCTGAACTATGGGCCGGTTATACTTTGTATAAACCGGCCTTTTTTTATGGGGCCGCGGAGTATTTTGTCGCCGCGGCCGGTTCCTGTTGGCGCTTAAAAAAGTTTATGCCCGGACCGGTGGTCTGTCTGCCCCGAGTTCTGCACAAAGTTCCGGCACCGATTCTCGCACCACGTCAGGGACAATTCCCGGACCAAACCGCTCTGTTAAAAGTTTCAGGGAGCCGCGTAGAAGGTTGCTGCGGTGCTTTTGTTGACGGAACAGGCGCACGACGGTGTAGTGCGATCGCTTCAGGTAACCTTCCGCCGTTTCCGGCGTCATTTTGGCCAGCATGGCCATTATCGGTGGACTGGCGGGCCGGTTGTCACCTGGCGTCAGCATCAGTGCGAGGCTAAGCTGTGGCGAGGTCGATGTGCGGCGGAATTGATCCTGTGGTATGGAGCTGAGCATAAGCGCCAGTTCTTTCTGGCTATCGTCCCACCGCTCGGCCGCCATGAAACCTGCACAGCGCAGCACATGCAGAAAAATCTGGAACTGGGTGCCTTTCTCGGAAAGTTCCAGAGACTGCGTCAGTAAATCAAGGCCGTCCTCGATATCCCCGAGATAAATTCGCATCTGGCCGTTAACGGCAAATGTTGCTGCATAGGTTGTTTCATTATGAAGAGCTTCCTTGGCAATTTCTTCTGCCAGATGAGCGTGTCCCCGGCCGATAAAAAACAACAGTTTTGCCACCGCGAGGTAGAAAAGGGGCTGGTTCTGAACATGAGGCAGGGCGTCCAGAAGCAAGGTTTCCATTTCGTTTTCTTCGGCCCTTGTATCGCTGATATCATGGCTCTCATCAAGCAGGGTTGTATGAATCAAAGTGGCCAGAAGAATTTTGCTGCAATGGTCTTCAGGATATTTTTGCAATGTTTCCCGTAACAGGCCTTCGACCTTTTTCAGGCCCTCATATCCAGGATGAAACAGGGCAGTGGCGTCATCCAGGCGGAATGCAAGCGGCACGTCGCGGGCGGTGTGAGGTACATTGTCCTGATAAGTGAGATACTGCCAGATTTTGTCTTTGATTATCTGGGCATGGCCTTTTATGTCGGGGCTGTCCTGTTCTAAAGGTGGTTGAATGGGCAGGGTGATCCGGTCAGCCATGATAATATTTTTGGTACGTCCGTCACGGACGGTAATGGCGCAGTGCAATTCTGACTTTATGGCAATGAAACTGGGCTCCAGGATAAACACCCCCTGGTCTTTTTCTGCGGCGGTGTTTGGGTCTTGAGCGCTGTTGTCGACAATCCGGTTGCTGGGCCGGTTGCTGGGGTCAAACGCAGCTTTAAGTCCGGTGACAAGCTGGCTCAAACACCAGGTGGCATTGGGTTTGTGGTGTTGCAGAAGCGTTAATCCATGTGCCGGCCGGATGTGTAGAAATATCGGTGTTCCTGACTGATACTCATCTTTGCTCAAGGGGTTGGCAAGCCAGAGGTAGCCTTCGCCATATTGGGTCCCGATATATTTGGCGTTCTTCTTGGGGTCTTTCAGTTTTTTGCGCAACCGGCTGATGAGATAATCAATATTGCGATCTGTGGTTTCACTGTCATCGGTGCCGATGGTATTGAGCAACTGGCTGCGGGACAGGATCTGTCCCGGCTTCGAGAGGAGAAGGGTGAGAAGGGCCCGTTCTGAACGGGTAAATTTCATTTTTTCTCCTGCGCGGGTTATGCCAAACAGAAAATTGGATTCGATATAAAAATCTTCAAAATAAATAGAATCGGTCATTACGGGTTTTCTTATAAAATTATTTTTACACCAGCGGGAGGCGATGGAGTGTCGTGTTTTTCCCGTAAGGCTTTGAAAAGATATAGTAGACTATATCTTAGGCTACTGTAATATTTTTCGGGTATTTTTTCCCACCAAAGCAAACCATATGTCGGGCTAATGCGTAGAAATAAAAGAAATATTTCTTGAAAGGCGGATTATTATGGCGATGAAGATATGGATTACCGGTGGCAGCAGTGGATTGGGATATGCGCTGGTGCAAGCTTACCTGCGGGCCGGGTGTCATGTTTTCGCCACGGCCCGGGATGAGATAAAATTATCTGTCCTTGAAAAAGAGTGCCATGACCTGCCGGGCAGACTGGAAACGGCGTCGGTTGATGTTTGTGACCAGGCTGCGATCAGGTGTTTTTATGCAGATCTTCTGGCCCGGGATATCGTCCTGAACCGGGTTATATTGAATGCCGGAACACATATTCCAACTTCCGCCATTAATTTTTCCCGCGCGGCCCATGAGAAGGTGATGGCGGTGAACTATGGGGGTGTTTTGAATTGTCTGGATGTGGTTCTGGCCGATTTTACCAGACGATGCAGTGGACAGGTGGCGATTGTTTCCTCTGTTGCGGGGTATCGGGGTTTGCCAGGGGCCGGCGGATATGGCGCGACGAAGGCTGCCCTGATCAACCTGTGTGAGAGTATGCGGGAGGAATTGGACGGGGAAGGCGTTGATCTGCGCCTGATCAATCCGGGATTTGTTGCAACGCCGCTGACTGAGAAAAATGACTTTCCCATGCCGTTTCTGATCAGCGCCGAGAAGGCGGCGAGCTATATTGTTCGTGGCCTGGACAGATCAGTCTTTGAGATAGCGTTTCCCCGCCGTTTTGTGTGGCTGATGAAGCTTCTACGGTTTTTACCCGATGGCGTATTCTTCTCAATCAGCCGACGAATGTTACGGAACCGATAATTTAAGCCGGAACTTTTTGAAATGACAGGAACACGGTTCCGATTTTAAAACCCCAACGATATACGGTCGCCTTGTTGGATAGAATCCCGTTATCATGTAAGAACATCCAGTCATCGAAACGCACCTCCCAGATCTTGTCTCCAACATCCAGTTTGTAATTATAGGTCCAGTAAAAACTGTTTCCTGATGTCTGGCCCAGAGCAATGCCGATGATTTGCTCTGTGGCGCCGCTATAGGTGTTTTCTCCGGTCTTTATGATTTCCCAATGCCTGAATTCGGTTTTGCCATTTTGATAGAGAAAGTGCTCGTCGAGGGTCAACATGTTGCCGTCCCAGGTTCCGGTGGTGTCAATGATGAATTGATTTCTGACAGTGCCGAAGCGATCTTCAAATAAACCGGTTGCTTTGGTTTTTCCGGAAAAATATTCTTCAAGAACCAGTTTTGGGGTGGTGTTTTTGAAATCTGCAGGTTTCATGATTTTTCCCCGCCGTTCATTTCGGGAGAAATCGGAGGATGAGCCAGGAAATAATGTTTCACATCAATGTTCTTCTGCTGGAAACCGGCTTCACAATACGACAGATAGAACAACCACATGCGGATAAAGTTTTTGCTGAAACCCATAGCCTCTATCTTGTCGCGCGCAGCGGAGAAAGAGTGCCGCCACGCCTTCAGTGTCCTGGCGTAATCCTGCCCAAAAGAGTGCTGCCCGGTGAGATCAAGTCCGCTCGCCTGACGGACATTCTGAAAGCGGGCGTCAGAGGGCAGCAAGCCGCCGGGGAAAATATACTTTTGAATAAAATCAAGGCGGTTACGATACCGTTCAAATCGGTGATCTTGCAGAGTGATCACCTGAATGGCCACTTGCCCTTCGGGTTTCAGCAGGGTTCTGATCTTGTTGAAATAGGTGGGCCAATATTCTTCTCCGACGGCCTCTAGCATTTCAATTGAGACAATATGGTCGAAACAGCCTTGGGTATCGCGATAATCCTGCAGTCTCAGGTCCGCCCTGTCGGCGAGACCGCATTTGTCAAGTCTGGACCGGGCATAGGCCAATTGCTGTTTTGACAGGGTAAGGCCGGTGATGCGGCAGTCATATTCCTGTAAAATAAATTCGGCGAAGCCGCCCCAACCACAACCAATTTCCAGTATATGATCGCCGGCCGTGATGCCGATTTTTTCTGCGATCTGACGGTATTTTTCTGTCTGGGCGGCTTTCAGGGTCATATCCGGTTCGGTATACAGGGCGGCGGAATAAGTCATGCTGTCATCCAGCCACAATTCATAAAAGTCATTGCCGAGGTCATAGTGATGGGCGATATTTTTCTGACTTCCCTTACGGCTGTTGCGGTTCAGGAACAGCCGTATCTTGTCGAGTATACGTAATCCGCTAAGGGCGGGCAGGAGGGTTTCACCCTGTTCCATATTCTCGGCCAACAGGTGTAAGAGAGCTGTCAGGTCGCTAGTCTGCCACTCGTCTTTCATGTAACTTTCCCCAAGCCCGATATCGCCATCTTGCAAAATACGGGAAACAACAGACCAGGAGTGCAGGGTCATGTCGGCGGAGAGCAGGTTTTCCGAAGCCTGGTTTTGTGTACCTTTGAAACAATATATATTGCCAGAGGGAAAGGTGACGGTAAGAACGCCGTATTTAAGGTGAGACAAGGCAGTGGTGAACAGGCGCTCCAAAGTGTTTTTAGGGGCGTTGACTGTGGTTTTCACAGGTGACTTGTAACATGTACCGTCCATTATTAATCCTTCAAACTAGTTACGCGATATTTTGGGGGGGAGACCAGGGTTCCGGAAAACCTTTAACCCTTTCGCCCAGAGTAAAAGTGCCTGCCAATGGATGCTTATGATGACCTTGAATGTCATGAAAGGTATGCGCAGGAAGAGCCTTAGCAGGTTGCCTGACGTGAGAGGTTGGCGTTTCCCACTAAAGCAGGCCGTCAATCCCGGGGGGGCTGTTGTTTCATTCGTCGGATGATAGTCAATGGTCAGGGCAAGATGGTTTTCGGTTACTTTATGATGGAACCGATAGCAGCCATCCTGATTAAAAAAGGGAGACACATGTAGTTTCTTCGGGGTGAGGTGCGGCAAAATCATGCCGCCGTCCTGTTGTGCTGCGCACACATATATATGGCGATCACCAAAGGTATTATGGACTTCGTAAAGAACTGCAATGATGTGATTTTTTCTGTTATGGCAATAATATACCGTGATCGGGTTGAAGCCATAGCCCAACACCCGCGGCATGGTCAGCATCATTACCTTGCCCAAGGGGGCCGTAATCCGGTTCTCGATAAGCAAATCTGCAATTTGGTTTTTGAGAGGGCGGTGTTTTTCAAGCCCGTAATCCTTGTCATGAAATGAGAAAAAGTTGAACCGGTTATGGGACAGGAAAGCCGAACCCGATGTCCCCACAGTGATTTCATCAAGGTCAAGCAGCAGGTAAAACACCGGATATTTGAACTGGTGGCTTTTTGTGTGGTTTCTTTTATGCCACACGGCGCCGGGAAACAGGCCCGGATGGCGCAGAGGGGCTGACGAAAGATTTTTCATGCGGCCCCCGAAAGATAATCTTTGTTGTCAAACCAGGGCATTTCAGGGGCAATATGATCCTTAAGGCCAATGCGCAGGTTTTGTCCATCAAGTTGCCAGGGCCGGCGAACCGCGCCAATTTTTTCGGCAATGCTGAGCCCGGCCTGAATGCCGTCTTCATGGAAGCCGTCCCCAAGATATGCCCCGGCAAACCAGATGTTATTTTGCCCCTGAATGGTCCAGATATCTTTTTGCGCCTGGTGGGTCTGATGGGTAAACAAGGGGTGGTCATAGGAATAGCGTCCCAGGATTTTACGGGGATCGATCGGTTCTGCCGGATTGAGGGTGACAATCACCGGTGTTCTGGTGGGCAGGGGTTGCAGCTTGTTCATCCAGTAAGAGAGCGGGGTGCCTTTACGGCTTTCAATATAATTCCAGCTTGCCCAGGCAGATTTGCGACGGGGCATCTGACGGGTGTCCGTATGGAGGTAAACTTCATTCGTCTGGTAGGGGATATTCTGTAAAATCGTCACCTGTTCACGGGACGGATTGGTCAGCAGAGCCAGGGCCTGATCCGCATGACAGGCGAAAATAACGTGGTCAAATACCTTTTGTTGATGGTTCTTGCCGCAGACCACTGTCCCGGCAGGGGTGCGCATGACATGGCTGACCGGTGTGGACAGATGAATGTGTGACGCGAAACCTGTGGTGAGTTTCTTAATATATTCGCGGCTTCCGCCAACGACCGTACGCCATTCCGGACGTTTTCTGAATTGGGTCAGGCCATGGTTTTTGAAAAACTTAAGAAAAGCCAAAGCCGGATATTCGAGAATATTTTTTTGATCACCGGACCATATGGCGGCTCCCATCGGGCTTAGGTGATCCTGAATGAAATCGGAGCGATAATTTTCTTTGCTCAGAAGTTCGCCAAGGGTCATCTGGGCGGTGGCGGGATCATCAATGTAGCGTTGTGTATTATGATAAAAACGCACGATGCCTGCCAGCATGCCCCAGAAACGTTTTCTGAAGAGGTTGGAGGGCTGGGCCAATAGTCCTGCAATGCCGGTGCCGCCGGCATATTCGAATCCCCCTCGATCCAGGGATGCGGCAAAGGACATGTCTGTTGGTGTGGTTTCGACCTTAAGGTGATTAAAAAGGGCCGTCAGGTTGGGGTAATTCTGTGGATTGTAGACAATAAACCCGGTATCGACGGGAAAAGTCTTATCATCAAGGGTGATGTCTACAGTATGGCTGTGTCCACCAATATAGTTGGCGCTTTCATAGAGGGTGACGTCATGGGTCTGTGACAGCAGCCATGCGGCGGAAAGGCCTGAAATGCCGGTGCCTATGATGGCGACGCTTTTATTCTTTCCTGTCTTGGTCTGCCCTGACATGTTGTCCTCCTGTCCTCCGGTTCCTTTGATACAATCTATACGATGCATAAGGTGTCTTGGATTATAAAATTAAGAATATTGTGTGTTTTAATTCTGAATATTCTTATATGCCTCTAAAGCCCGGGTTCGACCGACGCCCAGTTCTATTATAGGGGCGGGGTAGGATGCGGGGGGCTGCGTCATGTTCCAGGGCTTATGGATATATTTCGCGGGAACGTTTTTAAGCTCAGGCACCCACCGTCTGACATAGTCGCCCAAGGGATCAAATTTTTCTCCCTGAAGCACCGGGTTGAAAATTCTGAAATAAGGAGAGGCGTCGCACCCAGAGCCCGCCACCCATTGCCAACTCGCGCTGTTGCTGGCCAGGTCGGCATCCACCAGGGTATCCCAAAACCACGCCGCGCCCTGTTGCCAGGGAATCATCAGGTGTTTGACGAGAAAGGATGCGGTGATCATGCGAACACGGTTATGCATCCAGCCTGTATCCCATAATTGCCGCATGCCGGCGTCGACAATGGGGATACCGGTCCGACCTTTTTGCCAGGCCGCAAGCGCGGCAGGTTCATCGCGCCAGGGAAAGGGATCGAATTCCCGGCGCAGATTTTCTGTGGTGATTTGGGGGAAATGATACAGAAGATGGGTGCTGAACTCGCGCCAGCCCAGTTCGGCCCGGAATTGGCCACTGTAATCATGAAGCGGGTCGATCAGTTCCAACGCCGACCATATTTGTCGGGGGCTGATTTCACCCCAGTGCAGATGTGGGGACAGTTGGGATGTTTTCTTTTGGTCTGGGCGGTCGCGTCCGGTGTCATAATCGGGTAAGGCGCAGGTGATGAAATCATCCAATCTGTTTTGGGCGGCATCTTCGCCAATACCTGCGCCGGAAGGGAGCAGCCACTGTGCCGCCAGGGGGGCGGCCCAGTAGGACGGGTGAGGTCGTAACGACCAGTCAGTGAGGTGATCGCTTTGCAGGGACTGCTGAAAAGCAGGGGGACATTCCGGACGGGGCAAGGGCGGGGGGGAAGACATGACGTTTCGCGCCTGACGCCAGAAGGGAGTGAATATTTTATACGGCGTGCCGGTTTTCGTCGCCACATGCCAGGGTTCGACCAACAAACTGGCATTGAAGGAATGAACAGTGATGCCATTGTTTGTCAGGAAGGCTTTGATTTCTGTGTCTCTGGTCTGGGCATATGGATCATACATGCGATTCCAATGAACCGTGTCGGCGCCTGTTTCCTGGCATAAGGCGTCTAGGATCTGCCGGGGATTGCCGCGTCTGAGGATCAGGGGAATGCCAAGTCCGTCCAGCGCGGCAGACAGGGACATCAGACTATGATACAGCCACCATTTACTGGCCCCGCCGAGTGGGAAATCAATCTGGGCCTGATCTTCCAGAATATAAGTCGCGACGACAGGTTGACCGGTCTGGCAGGCTTTAAATAGCGCCGGATTATCGGCAAGTCTCAGATCTTTGCGAAACCATACGATTACAGGTGTGTTCATGGGGGTCAGGCCTTGTTGTTTTGACTGTCTGGTGAATCAAATTGAAACGGAAGGTTGTCTTTCACCAGGTCATGCATCATGTCTATATGATCTGGCTGATCGTTAAGGCAGGGGATGTAATCATACCTTTCCCCACCGGCTTCCATAAAATAGGCGCGGTTTTCAACTTCGATCTCGTCGATGGTTTCCAGGCAATCGGCCGAAAAACCGGGACAGATCACGGCCACATGTTTGATATTCTGGGCGGGAAGTGATTTTAAGGTGTCATCTGTATAGGGACTAAGCCAGGCCTCCCGCCCAAAACGCGACTGGAAACTGGTCATGATTTTGTCTTCTGCAAGGCCCAGACGGGCGTGGACCAGACGGGTGGTTTGTTGGCAAAAACAATAATAAGGGTCGCCTTTTTCAAGATAACGCTGGGGAATGCCGTGATAGGAAAAAAGGATCAGGTCGGGTTCCCCGTTTTGATCAATATAATCCTGAATTGACCAGGTCACGGCGTTGAGATAAGCATCATGAAGATGGTAGCCGCTAATGAATTTGAATTCCGGCACCCAGCGATATTGGCTCAGTTCCTTGGCGAAAGCGTCAAACGTAGACCCGTTGGTGGCGGCGCAATATTGAGGGTAGAGGGGCAGGGCGATGATGTTGCGCACATTGTGGGCGGTAAAATCCGTCAGGACGTCTTTTATGGACGGATTGCCGTAGCGCATGGCGCAGGCGACCACGATCTGATCTTTCCCATAAACATGATCCATCTTCTTCTGCAAGGCGGCGGCCTGTTGTTGGGTAATATCAAGCAGGGGAGAGCCTTCTTCGGTCCAGACTTCGGCGTAATTTTTGGCGGAGGCGCGGGACCGCAGGGGCAGAATGACGAGATTCAGAATAAACCACCATATCAGGCGGGGCACTTCAACGACACGCGGGTCACTGAGGAATTCCTTCAGGTAGCGCCGCAGAGCGGCGGG
>TARA_R110002096_G_scaffold97208_3_pt1 | contig 41803 bp, 49 predicted proteins | sample TARA_R110002096 | Tara Oceans TARA_R110002096 (sample SAMEA4397295) | marine metagenome | biome: Polar Biome; feature: [DCM] deep chlorophyll maximum layer (ENVO:01000326); material: water (ENVO:00002006), including particulate matter (ENVO:01000060) such as... | depth 35 m
GATCAACAGTGACGGCCGTTTCATCTGCTCCTAGGAATGGTTCCGAAACAGAGATTACTGTCGCGGACGGTGTTCCAACGATAGTGTAGGTTCCTGCATTGCGCTTGTCTGCTAGGCCGTCCGGGTGGACGATGATCTGATCACCTGCTGAAGAAGAAGCGTAAGAAGAAGCAGTAGTGATCCGTCCGGTTGAAACATCGATCGCGGTGCAGTCACCTGTTCCGGTTGTCACCGTCCCTGTGTAGACACCCGCGATCTGAGTCAGACGGATTGGTTCGCTAGATGAATCCGTCAGCTGTAGGAGCTCTCCCTTGTAAGTAAGAGAGGATACGAAGGTCTTTTCCGCAGCAGTTACAGAGAGAGTAGTAGGGTCTTCTCCCAAGAACATCATCGAAAGATTTTTCATGCTCAAGTTTGAAAGAGTGAGATCATAGTTCTCAGCGATCTTCGTAACTTGCTTGTCCGCAGTCGTCTTCAGACCACCATCGGGGTCCTCGAGCTCAATGGATTCAGTCGTGATGTTTGGAGAGACGGTTTGGATAATTCCCAAATCGCGCCATGGATTGAGTCCGGATTTTTTGAAGTAAGCTCGTGAGCCTACGACCCAAAAGTCTTGTGATCCTGAAATAGGCATAATGTTTTTCCTTAGTAAGTGATGCTAAAAGTGAAGACGAAACCTTGGACTCCAGAGTTGGAATCGTGGTGTTCCGTGTAGATAGTTGAAGGTAAGTCTAGGTTGAAGATTACAGGAGAACCTGACTGTTGAGAAGTGGCGAGTCCATAGAGGATCAACTCTACATCATCCAGTAATTCTTCACTGATTGATTCGTCCGTCCCTAATTCTTTGGAGTCTTCGGTCAACTTAGCGAAGATCTCAATTGAGATCTGAGCATGTCTCATTCCGTTTCTTGAAGTAGCTGGAAATAAGTCTCCTTGATCTTGAAGGATCGAGATCCCCCTCGGAAAGTCTGAGAAATTCCATGTAGACCAATTCACCGGTCCTCGCTTTACTCTATACGATCTGTTCCTGGCTGATCTAGAAGCTTTTGTAAGAGTTTCAAGAACGATCCTTCTAGGTCTGTGGGCAGAAGTCATACGCCTCTCCCCGCGATGATTCCAGTTATAAGATCTTCGAGTTTCTCAGTCAACTGTTGGACTCCATGGTCCGCTCCATCTCTCAAATATCGTCTCGGGTAAATTCCAGTTCTATTGCTGAAAGGAGATTCAGGATTTTTATCAGTCGATCCTACCTCTAGAATTCCGGCATATTGAAGAGCGGGTCCAGACAAGATTCCTATCCTCATTGCAGGTAGTCCTCTATACTGTTCTCCTGCTCCAACTACGGATCTAGCCAGAGTGCCTGTTATCCTATTCAATCGTTGTCCAGATAGATAATTCTTGCTGATATACCCGGCGGTGATAGCTCCTTCTCTGTCCATCAGTTTCAAGATCTTAGAATACATCGCTGTCCTCTTCGATCCGGACTTTAGTCTCCTAAGATATTTCTTAGAGGAGGGAGAAAGATCAATCTTGATACTCATACGAATCGCCTATAATGATCTACCATTCGTTGGAAATAAAGATGGACATCAGGAGGAGAGAAAGAACCAGCTCCTCCCTGGAAACTTTGTGAAGATACTTTCACTTCCGTATCCATTCTTTCTCTAGAAAATTTCGCTTGAATTTTCAATGCTCTTTTGACAGAGGAGGGACAAGCGTCCGTAGCATATCCTCCGGAATAAGTTAGTCGGACAAGAGGTTTCCATGCTCCCGAATATCTTATAATCTGATCATTGAACAGACCCCATCCTTTATCTGCGATTTTGAGTTCTGTCCAGTCCGAACTATCTTCGCTTTTGACTTCTACTTTAGAAACGCTAGAGATATTTCTTAGGTTAGGAAAGATCGTTGTAATCCTAGATCCAAGAACCCTGTGGATTTCAACTCGATCTGTTTCGGCGGTCCAAAGAGATTGAGTCTCTTCTTCCCAAAGAGATTCTATTTCATTCTTCAGGTCAGAAATATCTTCGTCATTATCAGGAGCGAGATCTAAGAATTCTCGATACTTGGCTATGCTGATCATTATACTTTCACCACTACTGCTTCTCGGACTTGGACATGGAACAACTCCGTGAACTGCCAGGAATCATCGTCTCCGAATCTGACTCCTGCTTGAGCTACCCATTGTCCAGTAGCTAGTCCATCGGCTTCCGTTCCGGTTAGTGTAGAAATTACTTTCATGTTCGGTTTATCTATAGTCATATTTCCAGTGACTGTGTCCCTCTGTAGAACTATCGTACCGGAGGTAGATTCTCTCATGGTGAATGAAGCTCTATCGGCGCCGTCTAAACTCGTTCCAATGACAACATCAAACGGTTTCGTGTTTCCTACGAAAAGAACTAGGGAGAGGGCCATGATGGAGATACCGAAGAGATGAATAGAGGAGCTGAAACTTCTTTACCCCACAATGGAGCGGAGACTAAAGAGAGTTGAATATCTGAAGTGATAGTAGGTGGGATCAACGGTAGATCAAGAGCTGGATCCTGAATTTCTATCCTTTGAGTACTGTCCTCAATGACAGGTTCTTCTAGAGAGTAACTATTTCTCGCGTCATAAGAGAATCTGAATTTAGACATGATCAGATAAAGAATCGTCTCTTAGTGGGTCGTCTTCTAGAGAACATGTTTCGCATATCTGAAGTCGCCGCGTCTATCTTGACCTCGTCTTGTGGATCGATTCGTGCAGCGGACGGGAAATGAAGTGAAAGAACATAGATTGAATTACTGCTCTGATAGAGTAACGACGATTCTGTTCTCGCTACTCCCGCCACTTCGTTAGCCATCCTAACTATAGAATCTTTGGCTGCTTCTGAATTCAAGAATGAGTATGACTTATTATTCAAGACAGAAACCAGACATTCAAAATACTCTGATTCATTCAGTTCCCTTCTTTGCCATTGATCCTTAGAAGGGGAAGTGTCGCTATCATGAACCTCATAAATGATAGTCATGATGACGGGTCTTCCAGGTCTAGGAACTCCGCCTCCATTCTCATATCGGCAGATGATAGCTCTGCTGGCTCTTGTTCTATAGACTAAGGATGATAGAGATTCATAGACGGAATGAATGCTTTCGCATCCAGAAGCCCAATTCGCTTGATGTCTAGAGGCCTTAGAAGACTTGTTGAATACAAATCTTTTCACGATCCATCCTATCCCGCCGGATATAGCCGTGATAAGAGCTACTGTGACTGTAGAATCCATATGATTGAAGAAGGTGGAGGCTTGACCAAAGACCAGCTCGGGTCAAGCCTCGTTCACTTGATGTCTATTTACAGATTCTTCTGGAGATCCCAGAGATCATCTAGTCCAGTAGAGTCCGAAGTTCCAGTCTTCGAACCATAGATGCCATAGATTTCGTATGTCACTGCGACATTCGCAGATGTTGCCACCGAATTTTGGACAGACATCCGGACAGCCTTATAGATATCTGAATCAATCATTGTCAGGTCAATGGTTCCTGAAACGGTTGCATCTTCTCCGGCTCCGGCATCATCCAGCTTAGTAGCAAGGAATTCGACGGTCGTTCCTGCGGAATTCCGAAGACTCACCCATGAGTCGTCAGAGATCAGCTGGACTTGCACAGTCGCAGAAAGATTCGTTGTCGCAGGCCATGCACCTCCGTGGAAAAGGAAACGCATTTCAGTTCCTTCTGTCCACGGAGTAGCTACGGACGTTCCATTCACGGTCGCGTTACTGATAACTCGAGGAGTAACCATGCTTCCATGACTACTCTTTCGAAAGAGTTGTTGAGGCTTGAGTGCCATAATATTTTTTCCTTAGTTAGTTGGTTAGAGAGATAGATTAGTCGCGAACTCGGACGTCGGGACAGAAGCCAATAGCACGAGGGTCGCGGATCATTTGATCAGCATACATCCTGAGCTTCAAGTAAGTGGAATCGGTACTGAATCCAGTGCCCACTCCTCCATCATCTTCAATTTCGATTCCAGATCCTCGTCCAAAGATGAACTCGGAGAAGTCGCCACCAAAGATACCAGAGAATTTCGCAGTCGTGGAAGCTCCACCGAATACTGCGGTCGCAGCTCCTGCGCCACCCGGAGCAGAATTCGTTGCAATCTGATTCATCCGACCGAAGGGGCCGACGAGATCGCTGACCCTAGCATCGGGAAGAACAGGAAGTCCGACAAGATACGGCTGACCAGTCGTTTGACTAGCATAGTTATCAGTCTTGATTCGCTTCAGTCGATCCCAATACCTTGGAGCTGCGACCCAAGCGAATGAACCCGCGTTGGTATCTACATCATCCTCTTCAAACATGAGCTTCATAAGACTGAGACTATCAAAATCAATCTCGCCTCCTACAAATCCTGCTCCGGCAGATAGAGTCATAGCTTCCGCGTAGGTCATGGATAGTCCAGTACCTGCGTTGTAGACTTTCACGCCGGGTCCGACATCGTTTCCAGCGTTATCCGTTCCCGCTGCTTGATGTCCACCAGTACTCCAATTCGCGATGCCTCGTGGCATGTTCGCGGATCCGGAGCCATATGGAATAGTGTAATCAACTTTCTTGACTAGAGCTTTGATCATGTCTTTCCTAAGCAGATTATCAAATCCGTAGGAGGCAAACTTGATCATCGTATCTGTCATACGCGCCATCACACCGATCTTTTTGAGATCCATGTGGACATCGCTGACCTTAGAAGTGCTAGTCGTGAAAGAATCTTCTTCACCCATCCAATAGGCTTGCATCCCGCCATGAAACTGAGGGATAGTGACCCTTCCTCCGGGGAGTCCGTCCAGTACGGTGACCCTAGTTTCTCCATCTCCGTCCATCGCAATGAAAGCAGATTTCGTATACATCGGGCCGATTACATCAGGGATAAGTTGGTCCGCGATAAATCCACCACCTCGGGAAAGATCAGAAGCAGCTTGTCCAGTCGCCTTTTCGCGAGCAGCCATAGCTTCTTCGATACATTCTTTCTCATGCTCTGCTCCTGTCCAATCTTTCTTGGCGCAGGCTGCTAGAGTTTTGACGACAGAGAATCGCTTCGCTTCGTCTTCAATACCAGGGAAGTACGCTCCCCGCTTAGAATTTTGAATCCCTCGAATGACGCGCTCATTCTGAGCACGGAGTTTTTCGAATTCATCTTCAATAACAGACTTGTCCATCAATGAGATGTCATGTCCATCTGCTTTCAATGATCCTTCAACTGCTTTGATACGATCTGAAAACTTTTTCATATCGCCTTCTTCTTGAAAGAAGTCCTCCATTTGATGGAGGAGCTTCGCCATTTGCTCTTCACGAGCTTTCTTTTCGGCATCGGTCAACATATTTTGACTCTGGTTAGTGGGTTAGAGTGAAGCTCCTCCAGAATCGGAGGAGTGTATTAGGTCTGCGAGTTCCGCAGCGAAGGATTTAGGATCTTTCAATTCTAAATCCTGGAGTTGTATGCTCTTGATAAGAGAAATTGCTCTTTGCTTTTCTTCGGATAGTCCTTCAATGCAATCTTTATCGTCCATCAGAGAATCCGTCAATGCATCCAATTGTGTCTGTAGTGATAGAGTACTCATCTCTACGAGTGATGTGAGTTGAGCTAGCTTTTCGAGAATAGTTTCTTCCATAGGCGGAGCGGCATCCTCCACATCAGACTTAGTTTCTTGATCAAGAACGACGATAATCTCTTCATGAATTTCATTTTCCAACTCCTCGGGTTCTACTTGAGTATCTATAAAAGGTTGATCTATATCTTTCGCCTTAGCGAATTTCTCAGAAGGGAATAACATTCTGGCCATCCCTCTCCACTTTTCGTCTTCCTCCCTCCAAGCATCCGGCGAATCAAGGCTAGATAGTCGTGAAAGCTCGCGAATAAGAGTTAGATCAGGAGACATAAGATTCCCAGCTTCTTTAGCTGAGTTCAGAATCACCATCGCTCCTTGATTCGCTCCTAATAGAGTAGGACTATTCTCAAGAAGGATATTTTCAGCTAGGACATCCCCGAAGCGACCTAGTCCGAGGCGTTCTCGTTCTTCCTCATCATTCACTTGGATAATCTTTCCGGGAACGAACCCTACGCTATTCGCGCGAAGCATCCCGGAACTGATGAGTCGGAAGAGAGAGTCTCCTAACTCCGGAACCATTTCATCAGCTGCTGCGAAAAGACTAGTCAGTAGAAGAGCGGGCCCAGAATACTCGGTTGTCGCTCGGGTAACGACTTCCCAATTTAGATGGACTCCTACCGGAAGGGAGTTCCAATCGTGATTGAACGGCATCGCGGGATTCTTTTCAAACTCTTTGAAATTCCAATCCTGTAGAACGATGTCTCCATGGCGATCCACTCGCTCATCCGATCCCCATTGTCGTATCACACGATCGGAGTAGATGTCTCGCCATTCTACCCCTCTTGATTCAGCTAGTGCCTTCGCTTCGTCGGGCTCTACTCTCAAGAGTTTGATCTTCCGTTCCGGCTCTGTGATCATCGGAGTAGAGCGGAAACATTCTACTCGTCCGTCCTCAAGTTCCTTAGAATTGAAGCCTTCATCCGTTCCTCGTTTACGAAGATACTCATGAACTTCATCCTGTTGGAGAACCTCAATAGACTTCATGTCTTTTAGCTTATCTTGAATACTCATGTGACAGGCACCTCAATGCATCTACAGAAAATCACTTGATTAGCAGGAGCTCGGGTATCACCCGGGAATTCAAGTATTCCACCTCCGCCGATCAAGTCTAAATAATTGAAGTCCATCGCCACAGGACCAGCAGCTCCGAAGGCTACATGGTCAGGACGGACTTTCTCATCTTGCGAGTTACTCCATTCCGTTTGTTGGAATCCTTGAAGAGTAAACATTTCTCTACGAACTCCATTCATCAATCCGGATGTTTCTGTTCTTGCTATTTGAAGAACTTTCTTAGAGCTGGCGGATAATTCGTAGACGGATGCTATCCGTGCTTTCAATGCAGCGAAACTTTCTCCGGCTCTAATCCCTTCGGATAAAGTTCTTTGCAGACTATTGAAGACAGTCTTAGGAGTCGTGTTACTAAATAGCTTCAGTCTTTTATCCCAGTATCTCGTGATAGAGGTATCATCAATCCCGAAAGTTGGGATTCCAATCTCTTTCAGACTGAATTCAAAGATAGCTTCTGTCGTCGCAGGATAAATCGGGCGAACTTTGGAAGTCAATCTAGCTTTAGAGTCTTTGAAATTCGGGAGAATAGTTCGGAGATCAACAATCCCTGCCTTCCTAGCAGCGGAAAGAGCCTTCGGACTAGCGACCCTATCGAAGTTCTCCAGTGTAGCTCTCTTTTCTTCGCGAACCCATCCTCTATATCTTGGACGCATCCTCTTTTCTTGTTGAGTTTCTAAGATAATGAAATCGCGATGGAGCCTTCCTTGTCGTGCTTTCGTTATCTTGGAAGTAACGATCGCAGAAGGGTAGACAGCTTTCTCTTCCTCGTCCACTACCTCTTCTTCCTCCTCTGCGATCGTTACTTCGTCTTCCTCCGGTTCCGGTTCAGGAATAGGTTCCGGTTCAGGAATAGGTTCCGGTTCAGGATCAAGGTCAGCGATCGCGTCTTCCACCTTGATCAAGTTTAGAGGAACTAGCGCAACATCGTCTCCAGGATACTCATCAACTTCTAATCCGATGATAGCATATGCGGTAGACGGAGGCATATGGAGATTCGTCGCGCAGAGCCTTTCGGCAGCTGAAATCTTTTCCATCAGTCCTACTCTAAGAGCTTCCACTTGAGTCAAGTCGAATAGACCAACGGAATTGTCTGACTCCTGAAAGAATAACGGAGACTTATCAATCGCCGCTTCCATCAGCTTCATCAATGGAATGAGGTTCTTATCCCAGAAATTCTTGTCTTGTCCAAGTTGAGTAGCATAGGTCTGAGCGTCAGCCACTCCGAGGACTGAATCCGGAGTAGACATCGCCGCGAGAGTTTCATCGCGATTTGATTTCTTCTGTTGAGCGTACTGTCCTTCCTGAGGAGATAATGCGAACGCTTGCCACATTAGACCTCCAGTCAACAGAGCGAGTTTCCCTGCATTCTCTGGACCTTCGTGTCGTTGCTTCCACCATTGGGACAGTTCCTGTTTCTGTTCCGAACTCATGGATCCGGGATAAGTCAATCCTCCTTTCGGTACTCCGGAATTATCCAGAGTCCTGGCATTCAAAGTAGAGATTGCGAGATCATTCTCAATCGCAGTCGCTACCGAAGATAGACGGGAGATACCCCGAAGTGGCGAGGTTGGATTAGGAAGCTTGAACTGAATGACTTGATCCAATGTCAAGGAGATAGTCTGATCCGCCATTTGGAGAGGCATCCAACTGGGAGCACGAAGCGACCATCCAATGAGTTCTCCTCTAGATTGAGTTTGCTGGATGGGAGAAAGGAACTCGGCAGCTACAGGCCAGATCTTCGTCGGTCTTTCATTCGGTTGGACAGGAATTCCATCATCATTCGTCATGATCCAGAACGCTTCTCCTTCCACCGACATCAGCATGAAGGTCATCTGCCATAACTGACGTCCGTCTTGATGAGGGTTAGGATTTTCCAAGACTTGATTCAGTTCATTGGAGTAATCCGGACTCAATGCTCTACTCGTAATCCTCTTATCTATACTGACCTTAGAGAATCGGTTGATCGCTGTTCTGCGATATCCTCTTTTCAACTTCCGCTTCGTTCTAGATGAATCCGTTTCCTCATAGATAGTGAATGGAGCCTGAGAAGCGACAGTCGCAGTAGCCATCGCTGCGGAAAAGACCCACGGATGAAACTGAAGTGGTTTCTTCGCTCGTTCCCTAGCTGAAGAGGAACTTCCTGCGAGAGCATTTAGATATGATGAAAACGCTGATCCGAAAACTTTCATCGAAGCATCTTCAACTAGCGCACCTCGTCCATTTGAATGGAGAGGCTGACCAGTGAATGCTGAGAGTCTAAGGTTAGTGGAGATATCAATCATTGGTATCCGTCATGAAGAATATATCGGCGATAAAGGGATCATCTAGATCTATGAGTATCGGACTCTGTTCCTCTGATTCTTTTGCTCTGGCTTCGTTCGTTCCTTCTGAAGATTCGAGGTTCTCGTTCCTGGAATCCGTTGTTTGTTTGTCCTTGGATTTGGCGTTGAGGTTTTCATTGGAGTTATTCATAGGGATAGAATCTCGGGATTCGGTTGTTTCACATTTCGCATCTGCCAAGCGATTGACCACTTGATCACATTATCATCAAAGCATCCGTTATCCGCGGAGAACTTTCCATTGTGTTGAAGAGTGAAGGTCGTGCATTCGGATAGCATCTCTCTATCATGAATGGTCATATGTCCCTCGTCAATCGCAGTTTGAAGTCCGTCTAACATGATAGGACGAGTAGCCGATGAAGTAATCCATCCGGCGCGAGATACATCTCCACGAACTCCGTCCCTTATGATATCCTTCATCTGACTTGAGTCCGAATGCCAGTATAGAGGACCTCCTAGATAATGAGGTTCATAGTATCCTATATTCTTCAGAGCTAGCAAGACAGCGTGACCATGATTGTTCCGCTCCACTCCAAGGAGTGCGCGATTGTATCGGGTGCAGAGATTCGCCGCATAGAGAGCGAGTTTCTCTGGCTTGAATCGTCCGTGAATCGCTGCGACTTGTTCTCCCGTTTCAAAATCTAGGATTCCTACTCCGTTCTTATCGCATCCTTGCAATCCTTCGGAAGTATCGCATCCCGCGACATACCTTCGTCCAGGTACAGGATTCCTCCAGATAACTTCGTATCCTCCGGGAAGATGCTTCGTTGTTCCATGTTCTTCATCGCCTAATCGTTGGATCTGCGATAGAAGGTTCTGGATATCGAAGTAACATTGTCCGGAAGTCAAGAAGCAAGTTTCATCATCCTCCGGAAATTCTTGAAGGAATAGATGCTTATAGGTTACTTTCGCAGACCTTCTGAATGCTATCTGTCCAAGACTCAATGAATGCTTCCTCACCAAATCTGATTCTTCGTCTGTTATCGTCTCTAATATCTCTTCCGGATCGTATGTTCCAGGAAGATTCGTATTCAGCGGATCGTCAAACCATCGTATGAAGATAGGAGTGAACTCAGACTCTCCGTTCTTAGCGTCTATGTAATCTTGATAGAACCAATTCCTACGATTAGGAGTGCTCTCCCATACGATTTCGCCGTTAGATGCAGCACCGATCACTCCCGCTTTGATATCATTGACGAGATCCGCTTGATGAGGTCCCGGACACCAGAATGCAGCTTCCGATCCATGCGCTCGTTGAATCGTATCTCCTCGTGCGAAAGACTTTGATCCAGCTGTTCCGATAAAGAACATAGATCCATTGTTCCATTCCAACGCGGACTTAGAATCTCCGATCATAGTTGGAGCTTCCGTATCGTGGCTCGCCATAATGTTCACCATTCTAAAGATACGAGCAGCCTTCGCTTGAGTATCCGCTAGTGTGACGCATTGGGAGTTCGGTCGTTGGACAGCGATCTGATATGAAATCCCTTGTTCTATAGTAGTGAATCCTCCTCGGCGATACTTCACTAAGATGAACCACGGTTTCTTTCCTTCCTTGATAGCGAGTCGCTTCCTCGCGAGGTACCTTCGTTGAAGATATGTCCTTTCGAATGGGACGATAGGAGTGCCGAACTGACGATTCGCTGACTCCTGTTGGGATTGAGTCAGTAGAGCGATCGGCTTATCCGTTCTAATCTTGAGGCGACTCTTAGCGAACACGGAGAAGGACGATGATTCAAAGTTAGGTTCTACATCCAGAAGCATCATCCTCCGTTCATAGAATGGATCTGATTGCTTGAGTCCTTGATCTTCTAGTTCAGGCCAGAGGGAGATAGCCGAAGAAGCATCGACTTTCAATCGCTCTCCTTCAACCATCTGGCTCCAATGTGAATTGTCCGCCTTTTCTGAGACGATAACATCTCTACAGTGATGCGATTTCCTCAGCCTATGCGATGGATTTTCAGCGAAGGAGTGCGCGTCTATCGTGATGATAGCATCGAACCTTTGCGAAGGAGGTGATCCCGTCGTATCGATGGACCATAGCTCTCCGGTCTTCACTTCGTATCGGATATGCTTCCCGAGTTTCGTCTTCTTGAATTGACCATGAGTCCATTGGTCAAGGAGTGCTTGATCCGCTCCAATGATCGCGACTAGTTTCCCAGTCTCTGCGAAAGATATCGCCAAAGCATGACCAGCTTCCTTCGCACGACAATCTATCGGAGCATGTTCAAGGATGCGGACATCTCTATTGAACAATGGCTCGTAGATGGAAGGAAGTTGAAGACTGATCATCCTAATTCAGTTGGACGAAGAATATAGCGGAGAATAGAAGACAGGAAGTTCCGCATCTGGGAAGTCCTTCATGAGTTGTAGTTCCGTCCGGAGTGCGCGAAGTTCCGCGTCCCGAGTCCGGAATGCTTGAGCCTCTGATCCGCTCTCAAAGATCATAGTATCAAACTTTGATTTAGTCACGGATTGAAAGATCATTGCTCCTCCGATAATCGCGGATCCCATGATTGTCGCGGCGACTAGAGTTGATTGAGTTGAATCGATGAGACTCTTCGCGGGAGCAGCGAGTATAGGAAGGATCACATCAGAGATCCATTGGATAGTATCTTGGATTAGAGTTTTCATTGGACAGTTCCGGATAGAAGGATGCTCACTTGATCCCCGTGAATAAGAGGTTCAAGTGATTCACAATTGACTTTGATTGAATAGTCCGTTCCTGGTTCGATTAGACCTTGATCGTTCATGACTGATACTCGGACCTTATGTCCCGGTCCGTCTGTCGTTTCCGCGTTACAAGAGATATTCGCGACTGATGATCCAAGATTCCTGACTCGTATTTCAAAGGATCCCATCCAAGGAAATGAATCTTGAGTGAGAGTGTCCGGACCTACGATCTCCGCTACGATATCTCCGTCATCAAGGACTCCTCCTTGGATGATTAGATTGAAAGATAGATTCATGATCGTTTAGGGTCGTCCGGGATATAGTCCGCTCCAAGAGTCTTTCGCTTACGATCGCGGAACTTGTTTACTCCGACTCCAGCGACTGCCGATCCTCCTAAGAGTGCTGCCAATAGATCAATGATCGGACCGTATCCAAGAGCGGATCCTGCGGTCTTCGCTGCGGACAATGCGATCTCTGCTCCGTTCTCCTTCAGTTCTTTTAGATCGTCCTTGATCCCGTCCTTGAAGATATCAATCGCTTCCTCTCCTTTGATAACGAGACCTTCCAAGGAACGGATCTCCTTGTCCTTCAATAGAGTAAGAGCTTCCTTGTTCTCCATGCGAAGTTCTTTAGCTAGAAGATCCACTGTCCTATCAAACTCTTCTTCTGAGATCAGCTTTTCATCGGCTTCTGAATTCAATCTTGCGATCGTCAATTCAAAGTCCGTCTGCCTCGCCTCTTGTTCGGATGTCCATTCGGAACGGCGAGCTTCTTGATCTATTTCAAAAGATGAGAGGGATTGATGGATCTCGTCAGTGAAGTCTTCAATCCTACTCGTGAAGGAAGCGCAGGAAGTTAGAGTTAGAAGATGAATTAGGATTAGAGATTTCTTGTTCATGATGGAGCGGGTCTAATTGAAACTGACGCGAATCGCATGTTCTGCGACTCCTTTAGAAGGAGGCTGGATCTTATCGAATCTTTCGCAGATGTCCTCTGCTTTCACTGAATCTTCACCGAGAGTTTCAAAGACTACTTTCTTCATAGTCTCTAGTATCCAAGTGAATTGTTCTACGGTCATGATCCCATCGGTATTAGATAGGATGCTTGATTGTGCTTTGACTAAGACTGCGACTTGCTGGAGAGCGGATTGAAGAAGAGCGACGGTCTGTGCTTTCGTTCCTGGATTCGCTTTGTCCGGGTTTTCAAGAACGGCATTGAATAGAGTGACTGCCTCAGATGCTGCGACTCGTGCTAGATCAATCTCCGCGACTATACTGAGACGATCTGCTGGCGCTCCTGCTTCAGCTTCTTCTAGAAGCTTCTTCAATTGAGGACCTGCTTTCTGCTTATAGATTGAAGTCACTGGATGATTGAGTTCGCAGACTCTGCAGTAGCGAGAGTTCTTAGGTGATCGTGGATTCGATTGAAGCGACCATTGATCGCATTGTCTCAGTTCGTTAGTCAGTATCCCTTGACATTGAAGGGGATGTCCAGAAGGAGGAAGGAATCTATGCGGATAGGAGACTTCTCGTAGTTCTTCATGGATCGGCCAATCAAACGGATGAAGACTTTGTCGGAGAGATAAACCCGGAAAGTGATGAACTGTATTTCGGGGGACGCGCACGGATGGTCCTCGTTGCAACGGCTCACGCTTGCCAAAGTGGCCTTGAGTGTATTCTAACAAGGGTTCTGGGACATTGCAAGGACTATGTTTACATAAGGAGGGGTTCGCCGTTACAACTGTGAATTGTGACTCATGTCTGTCTCTCTATCATCAATACTATCCTCTCCCAGGAATGACGAGGAATCCGTCCTTCTTTCCATCTAGTGAACTCTAAGATATCTCCGAAAGCACGACCACTCACTCCTAGGAACTTAGGTATCTCGGCAATCTGATCAATCCTATAGTGAGTCACGATCAAGTCTCCTTCGTATACCTCTCCTTGGAGTCTAGCGATTGGGATTTCCAGTTTATCCTTCCATCTATGAATAGTAGTCATTGATACTCCATACAGTCTCGCTAAGAAAGATGATGATCTGTCTAATGGAATGAAGAAATGACTGCTTCCTTCGGCAGTGACTGTGATATCAGGGAGATCCTCTCTGACTTCAGCAGAATAGCATGATTTACATATCGGAGGAACCCATTGCTTAGAGTTCAGTCTTATCTGATTACAGAGTGGACAGATCCTACTCTTAGGAATCTTGGAGTTTCGGATCGTCCAATACTTATCCTGCCTGATCTCCTTCTTAGTCCTAGGAATATCAAACTCCTCGGGAATGTCTCTAGGAGCCAATCGGCAAATTTCATCTTCTCTATCCTCAAATTTCCTGATGAGGTCTCCGATGAAGTTATCTTTCTTTCGTTTCATTCTTTACTCCTTTTGACTACAGGTACTTCGTTCAATTTATCACAGACCCAGCTCAAGGGTACCTCAACAAGTATATCTTCATTTCAACCGTTACAACTGTCCAAGTTAGAGAGAGTCTCCCGTGTTTATAAGGGTATATTAGAGAATGGAGAGAATTATTCATATACCATACCCTTGATTGAGCTAGAGATTCTGCCGGACAGCGTATGTGAATGCACGAATGGTAAAGAACGATTCAAAGAACGACCTTCTCTGCCAGAAACTCCAAGATAGTAATTCCTTGATGATCACCGGATCCTTGATATCTGAATGGACAGGACTGCGGACTCCACTCCTCATCTTCCAAAGTCCAAAGACGAATAGATCCACTTTCTGTCCAATTCTTTTGTTTCGCAACGAACTGTTGCATGGAGATCCAGCAAGTCTTCGTATGACGATCCCGTAGATCCCTCAATCGCTTATCTTGGAGTCCTCCAGCCTTGACTACCGAAGGATCCATTTTCAACTCTATGTGACCCGTCCAGATACGATGATAGACTTGGAGATCCGCCCATCCAGGACTCTGCATCGCATGTCCATGAACATTTAGAACCATAGCTCCAACTTCAATGAGTTGACGACGGAACCATGTCTGAAATCGCGACTCTAGAACTCGTTTACCATTTTGACGCATGATTGTTCACTGCCTCCACTAATTCATCTTCCGTTTCAAACCATTTGATCCAAGGATGATAAGACCAGATACTGAGTTTCTCACCAATCGCAAAGACTGGGATACAACGAAAGAGAGCAATCGCGAGTTCTCCAGCCATCCCTCCTCCACTTCCCTCTCTAGATAACATGACAAGGACGTCCGATTCTTCCATTTCTCGAAGATCCTTTGATGCGTCCTTTCCAAGATCATCATCCGTACGACAATACCCAATCTCCCTTCCATCGTGCCAAGAAGAAACCACTTCTATATCTGGATGGACAAGAAATAGACCGATCCTTTGAGCATCGTCTAGAAAGGGAATGGGAGCTGAAATATAGGCTTTCATCATAGTTCACACCGAGGTCCTTCGCAAGCGGATCCAACATCGGACCGCTCCACTAGCGAGTAATCTACGGTCTTATACTTAGAACAGAGATCCAACCAAAGAGCTTGATCGGAAGAGGAAATAATTTCGTATCGCGGCGAGTAAGGATAGACTCTGTCCCCGATATCAGATAGGAATGACATCGCAGAGATGCTTGATCTATGACTCCAACACCAGTCCGCGACCATATCCCATTCTCCTAATTTCACGGAGACAGTAGCTGAGACATTATGGGAAGTTCGTCCAGATGAGTATCCAGGAACGACCCACGATTGATAGACTTTACGAATGAATTCAAGGAATCCTTCAGTGCTCCTGGAATGTCTGGTTTCTCCTTCCGTAGAGATAGGGAAGTTGATGACATAGTCTCCGTCCGGTTTCAATTCGCATGAATCGGGATTAGAACGATGATACTGGAGGAACGCTTCTTCAATCGGATTAGCAGTGACTCTTCGTAAGTATCGTTTCGCATGATGAGAATGGATCCCACTCCCAATTGCTCCTAAGACCAAAGATGCTGTCCCGCTTGGTTTCACTGTCGTCAATCTAGCTCCAGGATTGATTCCTAGAATCTTCGCGACTCGGATGTTTTCTTTACGGACTTGTTCTGCTCCGGCCGCGAAGTCCAACTCCACTTGGAGATCGCATAGTCCGGTCAATGAAACTCCAAGAAGACGATCCCGGTCCGCGATAAGCGAAGTCGTTTCTCCTAATCTTTCAGTGAAGTCGCTATATCCGGCTTGAAGTGTTCCGATGAATGACGCGACTCTGCATCGGACTTCAAAATCTTCTTGATCTTCAATGTCCGAGCAGTTGATCTCCGTAAGATTACAGAATGCGAAGCCAGTGGAATCTTCAAAGACGGGATCTAGACCGATCTCTCCGCAAGGATTAGTGCCTACGTCCAGATCTTCAGTGAAGAAGAATCCAGGCTCTCCGAATTCCTCCATGGTGCTGAATAGATTCTTGAAGTCTGATTCAGTAACTTCCGGACGATAGCAGACGGCTGAATTATTCGCCATCGCTAGTTCGGGATTCTTAGTATGCCAATCTCCCGTCTTGCACAATCGCATTTGATCGTTGTCTAGATCAAACAGCGAAAGGAGACTAGAACGACGGATACCTCCAGCTAGGACAGATTCAGCGATCAAGCAAGTTAGACGATGACAATCAAACGGAGTCATTTTCCGTCCGCTGCATCCATCCAATAAGGATCGCACTTTCTCCAGCATGATTTTGAGTGGAAGATGACCAGGAGCCTTTCCTCCAGTCGTTTCAAGCGGAGATCCTTTAGGACGAATGCAATGATAGCTGAATTCAACATATTCTTCGTCTTTGAAGTAGCTATTGATCAAGATTCCAAGAGCCCGAGACCAATCCTGGATAGTATCTCCAACGATATGGTGATGGATATAGTCCCAGTCTCCATTCGGACTAGAGACTTCAGGGAGACGATCCACATGTCTTCGTTGAACGGAGAATCCCACTCCGCATCCACATAGAAGTAGATAGAAACAATGCTCCCAGAAAATAGGACGATCAATATTGGAGAAGGAACAGTTGTATAGACGAGCATGATGAGTCTCAATCGCTTTTCCGGCGAATTGGAGACTTCTCATTGATGGAAGAACTTTCTTCTCTTGCACGAATTCAAAGGTTGACCGTATTTCATAGTCCAACTCAGGATATTTCCGGATATGCATCGTAGAACATCGTTGAACACACTCATTCCAATTTTCACCGTTCCTAGAATACTTAGAAGCGAAGATATAGTCCGAAATCGCAGATGGATTCGGATTAGAAGAACGAATGAGACTCTTCTGTTCCCGATACACGATATACTTCTTAGCGACTTCTGGATCTCGTTCGAATAGATAGCATTCTACTTTATCTTGGATGGACTCAATACTGAATCCCTTACAACTTGAGCTTTCATATAGAATCTCACATTCCTTAGAAACCTTTATCGCGACATCTTCGGATAAACTAGTCGCATCCTTATGAGATCGTTCAGTAGAACATGCTGCATCAAAGACTGCCTTTACGATTTTAGTCTTCTGGAAAGGAACTGTCTCCCCATTTCGTTTTGTTATTTTCATGAATGAAATTCTCCGGTCGATAGTAATGTCCATCCGAATATTCGATAATTCAGTGATCTAATCTCTTCGTTATCGAGCACTTCTTGAGGCGGACGCTTTTGTCTATATCTTTCAAGGTAGTTAGAATCGTCTTCAAAAGTAGAGTGCTCACACTTCTTAGGGTGATTATCTTGTATTTGAAGATGAGGGAGAGGAAGTCCTAGATCGATAGATCGCCTAGTTGTCCTATTCAGCCAATTATCATAGATTATCACATGATGAAGTGGCTCGTCTAGAACAGACCGAGCATGATCCGTCCAGACTTTCAGAAAGGTGGAGAGCTTCCTGACTTTATTCGCCGGAACCGCGATTCTACTGGATGCGACATTGTACGCGGAACGGAGAATGAGGATATCCGGATTGATGTCCACTACTGTTTGATCTTCAAAGGAATGAATCACTATATGTCCTTCCCTATCGAGATTAGTGTACTCAATAACTCGTTCTTTCTTATGGATCTTAGCTCCCTTCCAGTTCTTAGTTAGGTCTTTATGATGAACAGTCGTATTGTAGTGCCTGGCGATCCATTCTATAATCGCCTGATTTCCACTCCGTCTACATCCTAACACTCGAATCGGCTTGGCTATATTCATAGTTCGTTCTCTCGGAAATCTGCGAAAGCTATTCCTTGCTCTCCTGCGACAGAATAGTAGAGACGAGTTTCGTGGATCATTGGATCTCGAAGCTGATGAACGGGCGATCGAGCTATTCCTTTGATGGATGGAACAAGAGGTAGATTTACTCCTTCCCAATCTTTCTCCGGAGTAAGAACTTGCTCCTCAGGACCGACAAGTTTCTTCCGACTCATGCTCAATCGTTTACGAAGGATATGTTCAGGGGCATCTCCTATCTTAGAGTAGTACATCCACATAGATCTCGGATTCACGAAAGCATGTCGGATATGGAATCCGAGATGAGCACGACAGACCCATTCCTTTGTTGGATCGGCAGAACTAAAGAGACTACATCCACGATGCTTCGCTACTCCCCACCATCTATTCATCTGAAAGTCATACCATGCTCGGAGGTAGAATGGAGCAATAGGATCAAGAAGAGGAATCTTGTCCTTGACGACGAATGTCTTCTGTCCTCCACCTTTGAATCCGCCGTGATAGAACATGAGTCCATCTTTCTCGTGAACATCGGGTGAGGCTATATGTCCACAGGCGGGACTGTCTTCAAGTCGAAGAACAACCTCTCCATCGTTACGCCAAATCGCCTTCCCTTGATGGTGAGCATAGTATAGACCGGATTCGCAAGAATGAGGTCCGTTAGAAGCCTTGTCTAAGACAAGTACTCGTTGGATCGGGTTAGTGTCCATCCGAATAAGGAGTGGTTGAGTTCGCGGATCTCGTCGTCTTCCAATAGTTCTTTAGGAAGGTCTATGATCTTGAACCGGGAAAGACGATCACTGTTGGATCGCTCGGTGAAGGTTGATTGTTTTCCTCTCTTAGGTTGCCATTCAGGGAGTGGAAGATATGGAAGTGGAAGAGCGAGTTTAGGTCCGTCCAGTATTCCACCTGTCGTGAGCCACTCATCATATAAGACATAGTGACGATGACCAAGATCAATACTCCGAGCATGATTCGGCCAGATGTGAAGGAATCGGTCCATCCTTCTGCTGTTTCTGTAGTTCTCTGGTGATGAAAGTCGAGATGCCGCGACATTATAGGCTGATCGTAGGATTATAATTTCATCTTCAGTCGTAACCTCTTGGTCCTCTCTTGATATCGCAGATGCTCTACCTTCTCGATCGCTATTCGTGAATAAGAGATTCTGAGACTTGCGGGAAACACCATCCCAATTCTTCGGGACATCGTTTTCGAGTGAACCTAGAGCGAAGTGATTCAGAGTCCATTCTATCACTGCGTGATTTCCGCTTCTGCGACAACCTGTGAATTGGAATTCCCTCATAGTTTGAGTTCTCCTCTTTGGATCTTCCTAAGTTTCCGAATCATGTGCCAGTCGGGTTTTGGACGATAGTCTCCATTCTTCGATCGATATGATGAGATCTGTAAAGGATAATCCTTAGCTAACTCAAGACATGGTTCCTTGGCTCGGTCATCTAGATAATATTGAGCGTTTCCTCCGACGAGACTTCCCATCGTCGGAGTACGGAAACCGATATCGTCGAATCGGAGTGCGAATTCGTGTGGTTGGCCGATTAGGTTATCCATGAAGAACGCGATGTCTTGCCTGAGTACGAAATGAGGCCGATATCCGGTTGAAACACGAGATGGATCAATGAGAACTACATTAGAAGGCATTCCATCAATGGTGAATCCACGCTTCGATTTCCCTCGTACCCAAATCAAGTACTTCGGTCCGGCGATGAACGGTTTCACTTCTTCAAGAGAATGATGAGACTCCATATATTCTAGGGCGCACTTCAGATCGCATGGAATCAGGTGACTTCCGAATCTTTCGTCGTCGCTAGCGATAGCCCAAGACTGAGTATCGTCATCTATCATCCAGTATCGTTCATATCCACGACTTCTCGCTTCGTCTAATATGAATTGCCTAGCGTATCCGAGCCCGAGATTGCTTTCAGGCAAGATGAGCATAGTCGCATCTCGGTTTATCGCATACGCCTCCGCCTCCTCCTTTTCTACGACAAGAGTATATTTCAGTCCGAGTTCATCGCACTGATCTGCAGTCAAGCAGTTAGAAGCTCGTCCCTTCGAAGGGATGAAGATTGGGTACATTGTTTTCATGTCAAGATTTCTCCCATGGACGGAGAACAGGGTCAGTGAATGATGAACCTGAAGACGCATTCTTTGCGAATTCAATGTCATCGGAAGATGGAGAAGGCAAGGACAGTTTCCCTTTCGCATCGGGAAGAAGTCCAGGTCTGTATGAGAGTGCGTCGCATCCTTTACATGGATCGAAAGTTCGTTCACCGTTATAGAGGAAACGACGAGCGACTTGGAATGGTTCGGAATCCCAGATAGTCTTCACTCCGTCTTTGATATTTCCTACCTTGTAAACTCCTCTCCAATCGTTACAACAGATAGCGACATTTCCATCATAGCGAATACTCATTTCTCTAAATGGCTTGGCGCATCGTTTCCCTTCCGCTTTAGAATTGAGAGGTCCTGCCGATCCGCAATGATTATTGAGGACAGAATGAGTTCCTTTTGTCGTAACGCTGATATCTCGAGTGAAGATGATATCATGCTCCCAAAATTCTCTTCGCCTATGAGGATTAGCTTCCGCTCCATCATCGGGATACCATAGATGAGGCTTCCCCTTATAGGACTCTACGATCGGTTCCCAGATCTTTCGAGAGTGTTCATAACAATCGATCGCTACTACATTGAAGGGACGGATATTTCTTTTCAGTACTGCCGATCCATTCGTAGTTAGGAGCATCGGCAATCCTGTTGTCTTGAATAGAGAAACTATCTCGTCAAAATCCGGATTCAGAGTAGGCTCTCCGTGCATCGCGAATTCAAGACGAGGATTCCATTTCTTCTCTTTCAATAGTATGAGATTGTCTACTATCGTCTTCGCAAGTTCTACCGTCATGAATTTGTAGCTTCGCTTATCGCCTCGGATACCATTCAATCCGCAGAATTCGCATCTGAGATTACAATCTTCCGTCAATTCAATCTGAAGACAATACGGCGGGTCTTGATCAAGAGAGTGCATCTATAAACTCCTTCGCCATTTTCGTGGCATCATGTTTTCTAACGAGTTCAAATCCGGATTCACGGATATCGTCTAATTCGGATCCCCATGGGAAGCCAGCATCAGAATTATCAAGAAGACCGTTCAGTTGTCTCCCGTCGAGGATTGCTAGACAGTTGGTTCCAGGAGTCATGACTCCTCCATCTCTTATCCATCCTTTATTCAGTATCAAAGTGGATCCAGCGTCCATCGCTTCGAGGAAAGTGTACTGAGTACCTCCTCCATCGCCCGAAATTGTGGACATATCCGCAACGAAATCTGATCTCCTACAGAGATCCACTGCAGAAGTTTCTCCCTTTTCAAAATGTCCTTTAGATTGTTCCCATTCTGGATAATCTGGGATCAGGTTGAATCTAGTATAGATCCTATTCTCAAATCCAAAGATTTTTATGTTAGAACCGAGACGATTCGCATCTAGAAGGATGTCTGTGTTCTTATCGAAGTCTACTCTGGAAATTGAGATGCATCTCCAACCTCGATGTCCTTCTTCATAGTGACAATATGTCGGAACATATGGATGAGGAACGAAATGGACATTCTTTGCTCCGGGAATCATTCCAAGATTCGTAGTTCGGATGACAATGACTTTAGGTTGATACTCAAGGACGGAAAAGACCACATCTGATTTCAATTCGGCGGGATCATGGAGTACGATGTCCGCCTCTAACTCCCTCATTAGGATTCTAGCACTCCAGATATGATTCTTTTGGAGAGCGACTATGACATGCTTCCCTTCTATATCTGTGAAGTCCTTCGTCTTGCAAGTTGAAGTGTATTTGACTCCATATCCGAAATCTCGTACAACTCCATCTCTCTCCGTATCCACTAACTTCCGAATTACGACCTTATGACCTAGGGAAGATAATCCTCTCGCAAGATGCGAAGTATAGGAGGCCCATCCTCCGTAGGGATTTCCGCTTAGATACCATAGGTTGATGATCTTAGGTTCTTCCATTGTATTTCTCCCTTGGTTTTCCAGTCTTATTGACTAATCGTTGATGCTTGTCGAATTCACAGAGCGAATGTTCAATTTCTCTCAGTTCAAAATAGGGCCATCCTTTATGCCGGACATGATTCAAGAGATGATCCCCTACATTTTCAGACGCACGACTAAGAAGATCGATACAGGAATCAATATGAGGGAACTTTCCAAGTCTTTCCAGTCCTCGTTTGCATCCTGGTCCAAGATTGCACCATGACATGATATCGGGAGCCTCCGAAAGAATATGGTGCCTTAGATCCGAGACCATTTCATAACTGATGAATGGTCCAATCCCCATATACCTCTGGAGTCGACGAAAAGCGGACTCCAAAGTCCTTCCTTTCAAAATGTCATCCAAAAGTGGATCAAGTTCTTCGTAAACCACAGACAAACTATTGAGCATAGTCGTGATCTTAGGTTCGCCTGCTTTTCCAACGGTCATGTGAGCGGAAGTGAAGATGAGGTTTCCTGTATTATAGAGCAAGGTCATCTTATCTCGGAGCTCATCGTAATCTTCGTTCCATCCGATATCCGAAGCATGCTCGTACCTATTGAATAATCGATACCACATCGTATTCCAAAGAAGCCATTTCGGCGAAGATTGACCTTGTTCCATCTTCCGTAGAGAAACTGTTCCTTTGTCAAGTTCCCGGAACACATTCGTGAACTTGAAATCAAGCATAGGTTCATCCTTTGTCCAAGGCTTCGGTTCTCCCGCCTCTTTCGCCAAGAATATCCTGTGTCGTTCATTGATCCAATACCAAAATGAATCTTCCGTAGTCTGAGTTATGTCAAATCTTCCCATGATGTCGAAGGGCTGTGAGATAAAGAAGCCCGAACGCAGAGGTGTTTTCGGGTTTTCGTTTGCAGGAGTATTCTATTCCTTCGATTTGGATTCGACAAGAAGGTCCTTCTCCTGGCGGGTTCAGAAGTTCGTATTCTGGAGTATCGGGATTCGCCATAATCCGGCGAGTATGATGTCCCCATGTATCAGGTCTGAAATATTCCTTCCAATCGGAATGGCCGAGTAATTTAGAAGCTCGTTTCAAGTAGATGGTACGGATAGGATCTGGGGAGAAACCTGGAACTTGATAGGGATGCTCCATTGGAAAGGTAAGTGAATACTTCTGGATCACAAAATCCACAAGACTCAGATCGCCGTAGTCTAATTGAAAGGAAGTGAACTTGAATATCATTTGATTTGAGACAGGCTGCATTCTGCCCTCCGTTTGTCGTCTCTCCATCCAATGAATCGTGGGAAACGAAGTCTCCCTACTTGAACACAATCGTACGCCACTTCTATAACAGAACCCATCAATGAATCTCTGGATTTCCAGATCTGTGCTCGTTGTTCATCGCTGAATCCTGTTCCTACATTTGATATCTCAACTTGTGCCTTCGTTTCATCATACACCGATACAACGAGAGAACCAAGAGAACCGGATAGCCTCCCTTCTCCTTCCAATATCCTGGTGACGAATGCATCTACAGTTTGAATCGGCTTGTGCCGCCACCATCCATGAGATACAGAAGCCTTCAAGACAAATCCCTCAATCCCGAGATGATTCGCTTCCTCATTCATGATGGAAACAAGAGATTCTTCACATCCCGGTGACCATTTGATACCGAACGATTGAGGAGATTCCAATCCTAACCTTTCCATTCTCAAATCGCGGTCTTGGAATCCCTCTTCACCTGGATTGAATTCATGAGGGTGACCGTGACTGAACGGCTGATCCCAGCCCACAAATCCCCAGCCCGATCCTGATTTGATCGCAGTTTTGACATCCTGAGCGCCTCCTTGTAGGACATAGATTTCACCGTCTACTGCATCCCCTGGTTCCAGTTTCAAATTCCATACGGGACCGCTCACAGGGACTGAGGGAGGCATTGTAGGGTACCATTCCGCGCCCCTAGTGCCCCTGAGACGCCCTGAGCGGTCCCCTAAGGACGCTCCACCTGAGGGGTGTACATACCGGGCATTGGGACCCAAAGTCCTTAGGGGACCGCTCACAGGGACTGAGGGGCACCCTAGGGCGTTGGCCCCTAGGGGGGCTGAGGTAGGGTGCGGTCCCCCGGACCCTGGGAGGGGTGCCTCCTGCGGACCCTGTTTCAGCTGAGCCCACAAATCCAGGTCAGCCTTCCTGCCGAAAGCATGGTATTCTCCGTCCATGTCTCGGATCACCATCGTTCGGTGTCCGTCGTATTTCATCTCCGCGCGAACGAAGCCTTGTCCCTTCCAATTCTGAACCTTGGCCCGGGAGTTGAGTACTCTTCTAATGAATGGGTTCATGGGATTATTCCTCGGCGAGGTGTGGATGAACTAGACCGACCAAGTACGAGACAGGCCATGGCTCCTCTACTGTTCTATCCTCTCGTCGTGCCCATATCATAGACTCGCCGTATTCATTGGTGAATTTATCGGCAAGAACGCGACCCAGCCAACAGTGATCCTGAGTCAGATAGAATTCCACGCAAGAGTAGGAACCGTAGTTATCTAACCTCTCCCTGAACCAGATGAAAAGATCCGGGAACTGAGGTACCTCATAGACATGTTCTTCTTTCATGACTCCACCTCCTCAATACTCTTAGGTTCATTCGTGAATGAAGACTCTCCCCAAGGGAGTCCCCACTTCTGAGCACAGATCGGTCCGTATCCAACCGATACACTTGCAGTACTCGTCAGCTCTTTCCGGCAGAAGGAACACGCTCCTGAACGAACACCTTCAATGGAGGCGTATTTCACAGGGTCATTCGCGAAGACCTGGAGGAACTTGCGAAGATTCTCAGATAGAGGATCATATCCCGAACCATCGGAGAGGCGACCATCTGGCTCAATCCATGCCCTTCTCACATTCCCCATTTTCACCATGACTGTCGAGGATTTCAAGCGCACGAGGGTCATGTTTCCAAATCTGATTTTGGGCCACTTCAGGTGGAGAGCCGCCCTATCCATAAGTTCTACGATAGGGAGTAAGTTGAATCTAGACTTAGATCTAGAGTTGGAGCTGAACATTTCTTCTTGCTTCATGATGCTTTTCCTTTGGTAGTGATTTATAGTATGAGCGCGGCGAGTAACAGAAATCCCATGAAGAGATAATGGGGCCACTCGCTTCTTTCTTCTTCTTCATTCATAACTGAGTTCTCCTTCTATCTAATTCCATCCATCCTAATCTCAATCCCGTAGCATACAAGTGATTTAGAACCTCTGTCCAGTACGCTGCTCCGTAGTCTTCATCCCACATGACGGGATCGTCTCCGATTCGGAGTCCACTAGTTGAGTCGACTTGAATTCTTTGATCTTCTGCTGCAGTCTTCGCTAGATCATATCCGTGATTGTGAACGAGATTTCTAGCAGTCATGATCGTTGGAATTCGTTTACTCATAGTTCACCTTCCTCTCCTGCTTCTATTCCTAATTCTTGACGAAGATTTTCAATCGTAGCGAGAGACTTTTTCAGACGAGCGATCTTGCGCTCGCGTGGAGAAAGGGATGGAGCCTTCAGACTCATCTCGCCTCTGATCTTCACTAGACTTTGAATCGCCTGCAACGAATTCGCGATCGTTTCCTCTGCTGAGTCAAAGTCTTTCTGAAGTTGATCTCGTTCTTTCTGTATCTTATCTATCTCGGCGAGGAATGCAGCATTTCTATTTTCGTAAGAGAAGACTACGAACTTTCGGTGGCGGATAATAGCCTGCTGACTTTCAATCGCCAGAGTAAGTTCTTGCTTCGGAGATAGTTTCTTTATGATTCTTTTCTTCATGATTCTTTTCCTTTTGATTTCAGTCTGCGAAGTATTCAAGTATCGGGTCCATGATAGATTCAAGTGCGAGACCGTAGTCCGCGACGACATCCCGCCCTTCATTCCCATTAGAAACGATGAACCAGACGAACGAATCTGTTCCCATCTCCTCGCTCCGTGTTTCATGATGAGCCACGAGATAGAATTCACCTAGGTTCCATTCCAAGCGACCAGAATTCGTATCTTCCCACGATAGATATTCAACTCCTTCGTTCGGGCGAGTAAGAACTTCGCTCGTTTCTTCTCCGTCGTTGATTCGTACTTGCCACCCTCCTTCCATTAGATCTGATATGACCCTTCGCAGAATTGTTCTTTCGTTCCGATAAGTTTGAGTTGTCTTGATTAGTTGGCTCATGATTCTTTTCCTTTTGATTTGAGTTCAATGCCGAAGTGCCTCGTTGCATCTTGATAATGGGAGAGAGCGAGTACTCGTTCGGGGGAGTTGGGACTCGTAGCGAAGATCGCTTCCCAGAGTTCGTCGCATACGATACGAGATGCTTCAGTGAGTTGGGAGTTATTCATGATTTCGTTGCAGCGATGATGCTCTCCATTTGATGCCGAGTGTATCGTCCAACGAGTAAGGGGTGAGTGAACCCGAAGCATTCGAGCTCTAGGGATTTCCAGTTCACGGAAAGGGGATGGATTGAGTTATTCATGATTCTTTTCTTTTTCTTTTGATTTCAGTTGACGAAATGAGCGAAGACGCGAGCGGTCTTGGTGAGGATTGTTCCATTATGATCTGATTGGAATACGAAGTAGATTTCGCCGGTCTGATTCAGTTTGGAAATGAGCCCGTCAAATTCTTGATCTTGGATCCGATCCCCGAACCAGAGTCGTAGGTCGGAGAAACTTGTTCCTTCTTCTCCGTGACAACGGACTACTTCCAGGATCCAGTTTGAATTGACTAGAGGACTTGACTTGATTGAGTTGCTCATGATTCTTTTTCTTTTGATTTGAGGTGAGTTCCAGTTCCTTAGACCCGGAGAATTCCGGGAGCTCCACTGCTGCGACAAAGCGACTGGTCTAGTGGAGAAAAGAGCGGGACCACTAAGTGCAGTCCCGCTCCCATAATTAGATTTCCAATTCGGACAGGTCAACTCCTTCCGCTTCCAACTGAGCGCGGAGTGCAGCAGCACCCTTCGCCATGCGAGCAAGTTTCCGCATTGCCTTCTTCGTGGGATCCGGACCTTTCCGGGCTTCTTCAGCAGCATCCTGCAGTTCGTTGACCCGAGCAGTGACCCGAGCAGTGACCTGAGCTAGACGGGCCTCTTCCAGGGTCACCATCCACTCGTAGAAGTGTCCTTTGTCCTGGAAGTTCTGACGCTGGAGGCGACGGGAGGCGTTGGTCCAGTTGAAGGGGACAGCAGTGAGGCGACCCTTGTCATCCAGAGCAATGGCTCCGGCGTTCGAGTCGGTAGCGGAGGTGAGGTCAAATTGAGTTTTCGTGATTTTGGACATGGTATGTTTCCTTTTTCTAGTGCCCCGGATGGGGCGGTTTGCCCCGGATGGGGCGGTGAAGCTTGCTGCTTCGTTTGTATGCCCCTATTCTATCAACTGTCTAGGGGCATGGCTAGGACCAAGATGGGGAATATGAACAAAATAGCTAAATCCGTCGTAACCCCTTGTGAGGCAAGGGGTTACGTCCCAGGGTATTTTGGTACCCCTCCTCAGGGTCCCCAGGAGCAGGGTATGTCCATTTTGACCCCTTCTATAGGGACCGATTTTGACCCTCAGAGGCCCTCAGGGACGCCCTGAGGAGACCCAGGAGTCCCCCATGTAAACACCCTAGGGAGCTCCCAAAATGTCCTCAGCGGACCATCCTCAGAGGCCCCTCAGGGAGCCTCAGGGGGCCCCTGTGGAATTTAGGACTGAAAAATCCGCTCAGGGGCCAATTCCTTAGGGGGCCTCTGAGGGCGTCTCAGGGGCCCCCTGAGATGACCCTGAGGGGGCCTCACAGGTCCTGAGAGGACGGTTTCCAAAATAGGCTCAAAACCATTGAGCCGTGGGCCCAGGGACAGGGGCTGAGGAGGCCCCTCAGGGAGCCTCAGGGGCCTCCTCAGGAGACCTAGGGCCTACCTATGTAAACACCCTAGGGAGCTCCCAAAATGTCCTCTGAGGACCATCCTCAGGCCCCCCTGGGAGACCCTAGGGCGTCCCCTCAGGACAATAGGGCTCTCAGGGCCTCAGAGGAGCATTGTCCTCAAAAGTCCGCTCAGGGCGTCTCAGGTCGTCGGAAGATTACGATAAATCCCACGATTTAGGGGCGAAATACTAGATTGTCAAATAGCGATTATTCTTATTTCTTCTTGCTCAACTTGTCTAAGATGGCTGACATCCTTTCTAATTCTGCTCCTATTTTCTGAGTTTTACACCATATTGTCGCGAGCCTAACTGAATCTTTTTTGGAAGGCCAAGGGACATGACTCCAAGTTTTATTGTGCCGAATTGAATGAATTGTTGATCTGTTTGTTTTGAAATACTCAGCTAACATATTCTGAGGAAATCCGCATGTCAAACAACCTTTTATCGTTTGAACATTATCTGTTGTCAACTTAGTCTTTGGATTTGCTATTCCTCTTTTGAAAGTTAGATCAGATCCAATTCCCCATGCATCACATTCTCTCTCTGCTCCTGGATTTCCCGGAGCATGTCTTTCTTCCATATGCTCTGGATTCACGCATCTTTTATCTTCACATGTTTGGAACAGATAGATATTAGATCCTAACCATCCACCGCGATAAATGTTGTAGACCATTCGGTGAGGGCCTTGGATAACTCGGAGCGGAGCGAAGACTCCATAGTATTTCGTCCATAGCCAGCATCCGGTCTTATCGTCTTTTCTTATGTTCACTTGAACATATTCTTTTGAGAACTTATCCATTTATAATCCTACCTTCTTGGACTCCATTCTTATTCATAATTATCTCATCCCCTGCTGCGATATCCCACGAAGTTTCAGAATATCCCATGTCCCAAAGAATAGGTACGGAAAGTGGGACAGGAACTATCTCCAATTGAGAACGCAAGTATTCTTGCACTTCTTTGTCACGGAGAATATTTGAAGGACCGACGAACAATACTTCATCATGGACTTGCGCGGCTATTCGGATATTCCACTTCCTCATTCTATCATTGTATCTAGGGGACAGAGCAATCATTCTAGATTTGACAATATCGCTCGCCGATCCTTGGACTATTGCATTGAATGCCTTATGAGCAGAATGATAAGAGAGATGCCTCCTCCGTCCGAATAAGTTGAAGACATACCCTCGCATTCTACATGAAGATTGAGCACTATACGAAGTCTCTCTAATCCCAGGGAATCTTAGATGGTATCTGTCATAGACTTCGGCAGCTAGAAGTTTACTTTTGTGGATGATGTCCTCTTCGCTCGCATCTTTTCCCAATTGCTCTTTGGCCAATTCAATTATCCCAGACGAAACAGATAGATTGGCGATACAAGTTTTCTTTCCTTGGCCGAACGCAACCGCGAAATTGAGTGTCTTCCCTTCCTTCCTTCCACAATTCGCAGATTCAGCTGCCCACGAATGGAAATCAGTTCTGGGATCTTTCTTGTATGCTTCAATCGCAAGTTCATCTTCAATATAGTGTACGATGATTCTAAACTCAATCTGCGATGCATCTGCCGAAAGAAACGATTCACCTTCCGGCGGGATGATTAGACTTTTCGCCCTCTTGTTGAGTTGCTGACTATTAGGATTAGAACTTGACATCCGACCAGTTCGGACACTTTGATTATACATCGGATGAAGGATATAGTTTTCATCTGCCAGTTCCATATACTTCTCTAGGAACAGGCCGAAGAAAGTAGATTCCTTACGGTACAGAGTTATGAGTTCCACTAGTCCTAGCACTTCTTTGTTCTTTCTTACATCCGGATGGACGAGATACATGTTCAATGCTTTCTTATCAAAGGAAGGATTTCCACGAGTAAAATTTCCTTTGTTGTCTTTATTGTTCTTATACGAAAGTACTGGAAGATCATACTGTCCGCATAATATCTGCATCAGTACCTTATTTGAATCAACGAATTCAAATCCAATGATAGAGGTTATGTCTCCTGATATCCTGATTATGTTTGTGGAGGTTTTCAATCCCTCTACCATCAATTTGATTCTATCTGCCCTCAGTCCTTCAACTTCTGTGTCATAAAGAACAGGGGTCAACATCGCTTCTTGATTTCGTAATACATCCAAGGAATCATCAAGTCTTGAGTCTAAGAATTTGCACAGAGTTCTATTCCCTAAGACATCCATCGCAGCGTACTGTCCAAGTATGTCGGCAGGAACATCTCCGTAATCTTTCGACCGTATTCCTTTTAGGAAGGACGCAACTTCAACTTCTTCGGACATCGGTAGAGAAGTCCAATTTTGATCTTTACATAGGGATTTCAATGCGTGAGTGAATCTATCCGAATCCAGCATCTTAGCTTCCGTGAGTGAACATCCCCATAATCTAGATCCCCATTCAAATTTATCTTGCCTCAGCATATGAGCATCGAACTTTAGATTATGATTCCTCCATCTCTTTACCTTCTTCGTTTCTATGGTCAGCCACTCCATAACAGAATCAACATCAAGATTCCAATGTTTATCCGTGTGCCGAATTGGAATATACCATGCTCCTTCTTCTTCGTCCCATGTGATCGCAATTCCGCAGACTCGATGTCCATTGTATGGAAGGAATGCTGCGACCTTAGGATCAAAGGAAGTTGTCTCCACATCCATGAAGATAGTGTCAGTACCTTCTGGGATTGTGGGGAGTTCCGCTATATCCTGGATAATTCTAGCGGGGCCTAGATCTGTTGAAAGAGTAATCATCTGAAGTCACAGTCATGGATATGGACACACGGTATTCCGTTTCGAACTAGTAATTCTTCGCCATCTTCATAATGTTCCGTTTTCGTGCGATACACTACACCTAGGATCCTGTCTGAAAGAATGATCATGTTGGCGCAAGATTTGCAAGGTGAATAAGAAGACAGCAAGATCAGGTCATGAAGCTCAGGATTACATAGAATCCAAGAACAAGCTAGAACTTCGCTATGAATGCATCCGCAGTTCCCAATCTTGTTAGAACAAAATTCAGAGTCACGATTATGAAGAGGAAGAGGGCCATTCACGAACACGCGGATAACCTTCTGGCTCTTTGTTTCATAGATGCTAGAAGCAACTCCTTTCCTTAGGCAAGAAGTTTTGTCAGCGGCTTCTTCGTTGGGAATGAATACTCTTTCCCAAGTTCTGCCGTTCGCGATTATCAAAGAGTTGAGGTTGCCCATTTTGTTATAGTTTTCTCATCGGGGTATCCAAGTTCATCAACAGGATGGGAGAAATCAATGACATGATTCTTAGTCCAGTCGTTTATGTTATCTCTATACTTCGCATTCACTCGGACGCAGTCTTCTAGAGTGAACATTTCTTCACATTTTCTTTCCTCTTTCAACTCGATTAGTCTATCGCGATATTTCTCATCCGACTCATAATACATTATGACAACGCGAGCATTGAATTCGTACTTCAGACGAAGTTGAACATACTTCAAAGTTTCGTCTGATACGCGATTGGGATGCAAGTTCGTTTGTTTACCATACACGATACCTCCAAGATGAAATCGGTCCAGTACGAATTCGGCGCGATTGAAAATTGGATCGAAATAATCTGAAGTGTAGTTGAAATCTATAGGAGGTTTCGTCATGTGTCTGACTCCCCATCCAAGTTCATATCCAAATCTATTGCTCGCGGTCGTTTTCCCGACGCCGTCCGGGCCTTCAAAGATGAAGAGGCTAGTTTTCAGTGGAATCAAATTCAAAGTCTCCATAATTGGCATTCATGTCTAAGTATTCAATGGGAAGATCATAGTCTAATGCGTGAAGGAGTCGGAAGAATGTTCCAACTTTCATATTGGAAGTTACCTTTCCAGCTCTAATCCTTTGAACGGTATTCAAAGATACATCCATCGCTTCCGCCAAATCTCTCGTACTCCACTTCAGTTCTATGAGACGAATATTCACCAATAGTGATAACGATTGATAGAATAGGTTAGTGTTGGAAGCAAGAAACTCCTCGAGTTTTTCAAGTCTATTTATGTTCACGGCGATTTACAATCTCTGCTGCACGGATTATTAGAGAACTGTCTACGAATTGAGATAGACGCTGAATATCTTTATCGGTTATTTGATGATAGTTCTGACATGAAGCTAGAGTCAATAGTGTAGTAGATATACTGAAGTCTCGGTATTTCTTCGCGAGGATTCCTTCTGATTCCATATACGCTCCGTTTCTAACCAGTTGCTCTTCCTTTCGTAGAGCCGGAATCAGCTGTAGAGTGGGAGTATCATAAGAGTAAGAAATCATCAGAGGTTCCGTTTCCTCATCGGTCACCTCCCGAGCCAGCTTATCTATATATGAAGAATCAAGTCCCGACATCTTAGAGAATAGATCCATGTTCTTCTCATAGATATGCATCGATCCGGCTTGGTGCCAATACTTTCCGGGCTTCAGTCCTGTGATTTCACACATCATAAGTTGAATCATCATGAAACAGAAACAATCATACGGAAGACCTAGCCAGACATCGTTAGATCGCATATTCGTGATCATATGGAGCTCTCCATTTCTGTTCAGAAACTGCAGAGATAAGGTACAAGGTATGTCTTGGATATCTAATCCTGCCCGAGTATTTCTAAGATCATCAAGTCCATAGATAGGAATCACTGCTCTACGGGTCTCTCCTCTAAAGAGTTCGTTCGCTATGTCTTCCCATGCTGCAGACTGGAATATCCTAGGTCCGTAGGCTCCCATCGCGATCCCGTTATTTAGGAACCTTGAGTATGATGGAGCATAGTGACAGATCATTTCTCCGTCTCCAGATCCGAGCATATACCATAGCATCTCTGCCGCTGCATAGATCGGAGATGCATTTCGGACTGGATTGAAAACGAATGGCCTAGTTGGATCTCCATGAGATTGGAAAGATATTTCTTCGTAGGCTGTCCCGATTCTGCTCGTAAACTCTGTTCCGGCGACAGAACGAGATAGTGCGTTATTCCAGATATTATCAGCTGACATCGTATTGTCCTTGATCGTGTAGGACCTTATGAATAGACGGCGGGAGGTATCCTCGTGATTCGTCTTTATCCTTCATCCTTGGGTCTTCCGGATCCCTGGTCTTAGTCATGTTTGAAGAGTGGACTTCTTCGAACAGTGCTGAGCCTGGGAGACCATAGGTTACGAGTGTTCCATATGTCACATAGGACAGATCGGTGAGGCCATCCGCTAGCCCGATTACATCTCTCTCCGCCATAGCTTGGATAACTTCGGAAAGCTCTTCAACTAAGAGATGAACTCTATAGGCTCGTTCGTCTCCTTCTTTCTGCATCGGAAGAGCTACTGAAAGTAGTCCAGCGGCTGTCTTCGAAAGAATCTGAGCCGTATTCGTAAGGATAGAAGAAATATTGACTTTCTGTCCGGTCTCGGAAACAGCTTTTACGCCTATTCCTTGTCTAGAAAGAATTAGATCCACTGGAAATCCGAACTTCTTATGGAAGTCAGAGACGCTGGACTGTGGGTCGGGATTAGAATCGGTCATTGGAGTTAGAGGCAGGGGTTTTAGTTATCGTGGGTTCTAGCTTTTTCAGTAAGTCTATGAACCCAGCGGTTTTCGTGAAAGATCTTCGTTGACGAGGAATCCTACTGATAGCATTCTTCCGGACAAAGATGGACATGATAGATCTGACTTCTTCGGGAGCCTGTGAAGTCCATGAGGCGATATCTTCATCGGATATTTGATCAGTAATCAGAAGTCCCGATACAAAATCCTTAGGATATCTTGTCCTCAAAATCGCCGAAGTGACTTCTTCTGGGTCTCGCATCTGATTAGCCGCTCGGTATCGTTTCGTGAAGTCCAAATATCCTGAAGCAGGAGATGAGTAAACTTTCGTGAGCCACTGAGATATAGTTTCAACATGGCACTTCCTAACTAGAAGAGTCTCCAGATCGTCTTTAGGAGTAGAGAATGTCCTCGCAGCCAGAGCGGCAGAAAGTCTCGCTATCTTAGCGACTGTAGTGGCTTCGTCAATCAAAGGAAGAGCACCAGTGAATTTCTCCTTCAGTTCTTCAGACTTATTCATAAGGTCGTCTTCGTCTTCAAATACTACTTGATCAGAAGTTCTTGTCCACGACCACAGGATCAGTCTACGACAGACATCTGAATCTAGTTCAGACTCCATAGTCTTAGGCTTTAGATCTTTCCCTTTTATTTCCCTCTTATCTACGCAGAGAGCTAAGTCGAATCTCCGAACATCTTCAGGTGATCCGACTAGTTCTGGAATAGCCTCTACTCCGTAGGCATACTGCTCCATTGATCTATCGCTTCTAGGGTTGGATAAGAATATCAATCTTGTTCTAGCACTGATTTTCCTTTGGATGATCTTATCTATTGTCGCGATACCTCGTGACCGCATGTCCGTCAACTTAGATAGAACTTCCACGGATGCTCCCTTGACTTCTTCCAAGACTGCGAGCCTTCTATCAAAACGAGGAATCACTCCCCATGAAACGAACCATCTTGTTCCAACCTGCTGGACTCCGCCTAATAGTCCAGGAACCGTCGCATTCTTACAATCTGCTCTTCCACCAAGCCTATAGAATTCCAGCATCCTATCTACCGTTTCGGACTTCCCTTGAGCAGTATCTCCTATGATCAGAGTGTTCATCCATCCGTTGATTTCCTTGTTTCCTAGTCTAAAGGAAAGCGGTGAGTGATAAGTCAGATCTATAGCCATATGGAGACTTTGCCGATAGTAGATTTGAGTCACATTTGAAGCAAGATCATCATAGATTGAATTTATCTTTTTCTGTAAGCTCTGCGTAGTCCACCGTTTAGGCTTGAAGTAATTTAGGGACTCAAGATCTTGAGGACTCTTTACGAAACTTGATAGATTGTCCCCTGCTTCTTCAGTATCGTGAAGAAGAAGAGTCGCTTTCTGAGATCTCGGATGTTCCCAGACGACACCTGTGAAAAAGTAGACAGCATTGAGTTCAGGAGGAGGTCCAATTATATATCCTACTCTATTCACTTCCCTTGAAACATCTCCGTGTTCAAATTCTGGTTGGAGGAGAATTTCAGTTAGCTCTGATCTTTCCAGAGTATTGAATTTCACTATCTTGCAAGTAGGAATTCCCAGAAGATTCTTCAATGCTTCAGGCACTCCTTTATCTGCTAATCCGATGAAGTTGAGGAGCTGTTTTGAAGTAGATTTGATTGTGACATCAACCGATCCTAACGCAGCATCCTCATCCATAGTGTAGATACTGCAGGATGCACACCTAGGTTGATTCCTATCACATTGGACGCGTACTCTCTTTGGGAGAAGATAAGGTTCTTCGTCTTGACCGATAGCAGTCGCCTTGAATCTAATCCTTCTTCCTACATTTTCAGGTTTGATACTGTCAACTAGATTAGTCTGAGTGATATCCTCAGGAACCGGATCATCCAATCCGACGGAGGGTTCAAACAGAATCGCTCTTTCTTGACATTGAATCAGCTCTTTATCGCCGGCATTCTCATATCCAACATAATCGTTGATGTCTCCCTTAGGATATTCATTTGTATCTAAGGGGAGGATAATGGTATAGACATTTTCTGCATCTCTAAAGATTAGATTCCCAACTTTTCTCGCTGCTCCGTGTCCAGCTGCATCTATGTCCATGCAGATATAGACATCTTTCCCTTTCAGAGAAGCATTCCATCTCACATCCCATGCTCCTTCTCCAGCGGTAGGACTGATTGCCCCTACTCCGTGTTTGTTTAGAAGATCCCCGACGACCAGAGCTTTCAATTCTCCACCTGTGATCCAGATTGTTCCGTACTTCAACTGTTCGGATTGATAGAGTTGGAGTCCTCCGAACCCAGGGAGGTTTCGCATTTTCTCTGGACCAGGAGCTCCAGGGAGATATCTTCTGACATTGATGATATTGCGACTCGTATCATAGACGGGAATGGTTATTCTTCCTTTCGCGAATCCTAATCTAGCTTTTCGGATCATGTTTTCCGAAATGCCTCTCCGCGTCAATTCAAGCATCAGTGGTCCGGCTTCTTTCCAGATACATGAATGCCATTTCTCCACTTGTTTGGGACTGATCGCTTTTATCTCTGCTAGATCATATCTAGTCTTTAGATCGGAGGCTATGACGAGTCTTTCTACTTTTAGAAAGTGAGCGAGTAATCCGATAATATCGCCTTTCGCCTTGCAAGATCTACATCTCCAGAGGTTTTTCTCAGTATTCAATCCTACGGATGGAGACTGGTCATCATGGACGGGACACTTTAGTTTGACCTCATCATCGCCGGCGGACTCCCATTCCACTCCGATTCTATCCAATTCGACAAGAGCATTGATTTGTTCAACATGATGGGCAGGCATTGAGGAGAGGAGAGGGAGACGATAGAAGGAGGCGATAGGAATAGGTGGGAGACTCTATTGACGGTCAACAGAGTCTCCCGGGATTAGTGACTAGAACTTAGAGGAGGCTGAGTTCTGTTCACTTTCTTCTTCCATATCGGAAGTATCCATTCCAACTGCATCTTTAGAGTGAAGCAGCGAAATTTCATCATACATTCCCTTATAGAAGGGGACATCCTTAGGATCAATATACGGAGATTCCGGATTCCTGATATCCAATCCCCACCATTTCTGATCTTTACCACGAGTCCGTCGCGTAGGAGATGCTTCCCACTGAGTAGACCACAACGGAGCTTGACAAGGACCATTCGCAGTAGAAACTTTCCTCATTCCAATCGCGTTACAGAAATTTCGTCCTGTAGTGAATTCACCTTTCATGAACGAGATGGTGCATCCTGTTCCGGCAAGATCGTGTCCAGGAGTAGTGATGACAATAGCGAAGATCAATACCTCAACATATCGACCAGTATAGACTCCACCGTCTCCGTCTTTCTTCCACCCTTTTCCGGGATCTTTCACTTCCTTTGAAGTGCTATCTTCTGAAAGTTCATAGTAGAAGTTTCTAGAGTCTGATTGCCTCGCTTTCACCGATAAGCTACTAGTCTTATCTTTCGTCTTTTCAAGAACCATCGGAGATTGCTGATCACGGAGACTAGACATTTTCCAGAACTCTGTCCACATGAAGATAGGAACGAAAGTAAATGCTCCTCCCTTCTTACAGATTTCAATCGGTCCCGGCATTACGACCACGGAGCCTTCTCCGAACTGGTCTACTAATTCGTCAGAAGTTGTTCCTTGAATCTGTTTGATCCTAGGGAGAATTCTATACTCTTGCATTGAGTCCAGAGATTTATCTTCGGTCCCCGCATATTCTGCGAGCCAGTCTCCGGGAGCTTCTCCGCCAACGATTTCAAGTTCTTGAGGTTTTCCTATTCTTGATGACATGTTTAGTTCTTATTCCTCCGTCTATAGACGGTTCTGAAGTCAGGGGTTGTTGATATGTTCACGGGGTAATCCTTACCTTCAGATGCAGCTTGTTCTATCTGCTCTCTGATTGTTTTCCAATGGAATCGGATTACATCGCGATTGCTCTCTGGAATCTTGAAAAGATCACAGAGTTGCTCAAATTCGAGAGTTCCGGGCTTAGGGACAGAAGGTTTGACTCCTCCTTCCGAAGACCCAGTAGCATACTTTCCTCTCGTGGTGGTCTCTCCATCTTCTAAGGCTCTAAGGCAGATCAGTTTCCCTATGAATTCTGAGCGAGCTTTAGCTTCCTTTCTGAGATCATCCGATACATTAGATAGTTCTCTAAGAAAGAATCCTATGTCAGTCATATCCTCTTTAGAAAACTCCCCTTTACGAAGAGGTTCATCTAAATCAGATATTAGTCCGTAGATATTAGAGAATGATTCTTTGAATTCTTGAACGATGGTTCTTATTGTGAGTGATTTATCCATTTCTTTTTCCTTTGTGAGAAAGCCACCAATCTAAAAGAGGATAGGTGACTGTATTTTCTTCGTCTTGTGATATACGATTATAGACGGAGTACGGAGCCGTTGAAAGTTCTAGTTCCTTCAAAGAAAGACTAAGACTTTCGGTTTCAACTCTATGATTGGAAGACAATAGCATGACTACTCCGATTCCTAACCTAAAGATTCTGTCCTCTGATAAGTCTTTCTCTGTTATTCCATAAGAGATGATGCTCCACGCTACATTCAGATCCTCTTCCATCTGTCCGCTCAATTCCATCTTGCAGCAAGCCTCGTAGATAGCGAGCATGTCCATAGAGTTATCCAACATATTCAGGAGACTCATCAGGAACTGGACGGAAAATTCGGAGTGAATACTGATGTGAAGAAGCATCAAATATGAGGATCTTGAATGGTCCTTCGTAATTGACACAGATGGTACCCATGAGAGTAGCCAATCTATCCGGAGGACCTGTCATAACAATGAAATCCTCCTCTGCATCAAAGGCTATTTCTTCAAGTCTATTCAGTACTCCATGAACTAAGTCATCAACTTTGAAAGGGGAAGGAGGGCGCTCAAAGATATATTCTATTTCTCCAAAGCTAGAGGCTGCGGATAAGTCTTTATCTGATCTTGATAGTACGATTGTTCTAGGCATGGTCTCCGATTTTAGAAATGTCAACTGAAAGGACTCGTTTTAGCATTCCACGAATATCCTGGATTACATCAGATCTCATCCTCTTGTCTTCAACTCTATCTCTGATTTCCTCATCAATAGTATTGAGAACAACTAGATCTCTGATTGTGACTGGCATCTTTGTTCCTCTGCGGTGTGCTCTATCTTCAGCTTGGCTTCTTTCGACGGCACTCCAGCTTTGGGAATAGAATACGACTAGATCGCAGAATGTCTCTTGCTCCTCATTCCCTGGTTCGTATCCTAATAGGTTCAATCCCGCTCCGGCCGCTTTAGGATTCGCGATGAACACTTTAGTTTCAGGGTCGTTGTTGAAGTCCTCAACTGCCTTATCTCGATCCTCATCGCTTGTCGCGCCATAATAGGAAACTGTCTTGATCCCTGCTTCCTTGAATGCCCGTTCCAATAGTTTTATATCCTCTACGAAAGTGCACCAGAAGATAGATTTTGAGTTCTTGTCCCGTTCTAGAACCATCTCAACAGATGCATCGACTTTAGGATTAGGAGTAGCGACATGAATTAGAGTTCCTTCCCGAATAGTGTCACCAGTATCTAGGTTTATCTCAGGATCAGTCTTAGCGTATCCGGAAGTGATCTGTGAAAGACGAAGAAGTTTAGTCAGGACATGATCAATAGTCATAGTTCCGGCAGAAACTCCAGACTCAATCTCTGCAGCGAGGAAGTCTCGTAAGGATTCATAAGTTTCCTTCTGCTTCGCCGTCATTTCTACTTCCCAAATATCTGATACTTTGTCGGGAAGATTTAGGCCTGCTTCTTCTTTTGTGATTCTAAAGGTAAGACGAGTCAATCTCTCTTGGATCAATGCGATATTCTCCATCCCAACTAGGACTTGTATGTTTCCGGACCCTGAACTTCCACGATCTTCATACTTACCGTGGAAGTTCCTGAATTCCTTATTGGATTTGAATCCGGATAGTCCTGAGCCTAGAAATTCAAACTGAGTCCAAAGATCCATGATACTGTTCGCCATCGGAGTTCCAGTTAGGATCATATGATATTGACATGAGTCCCTCAGCTGTGACATCCCAACTTTCCATCTACGAGTATAGCTCCCTTTGAACATATGGCTTTCATCTGAAACTCCTATATTCCAAGGGATCAATCGTAGCGTATCGATGTCATTCGCGCAAGTATCATAAGATACTAGGACAACGGAGAATGCGAAATTAGCTTCGGTCTTCAATGCGTGAGTCAGAAGCTTTACTCTAGTCACTGGTCCTCCTTTCATAACCGTGACTTTTCCAGAGACAGTAGCGAACTTCTTGAATTCCTTCTGCCAGTTTCTACGAACTTGGCGCGGGACGACAAGAACAGCGCGATACATATGCTTCTCTCTTCGACCAGTCGCAGGATTCACGAGTAATCCGGCCATCGCTCTCTTTGCTTCTAAGCAAATCCTAGCTATGACGATGGGAGTCTTCCCTGTTCCCTGTTCACAGAAGAGTGCGAGATCTCCTCCTAAACTGAGCTGAAGTGCGAACCTTTGATACTCAGCTAGTTCAAATCCTTTCTTATCTTTGAAGTCACTGGGAGCATCAGGAATAGATCCATCTTGCTTGAATTTAGCTTGGAGAGAAGCCTTTAGATTCTGAGCGTAGAATCTATGGAGAAGGAAAGTGAATAGAACTTTAGCGTCATCGCTGAAAGAGATATTTGATTTCGGCCAGGCGTGTTGAATGAGCAGAGCGGAGATATCTGTCCCGGCAACTTCCCAATGATTCGTCTTGGCCTCTACTCTTGCCCCGAGATATTTCCGTTCGGGAACTCGCCTGAACCAATCGCGAACTCCGAGAGAAACATACGAACCCAGTTTGTGGATTTGCCTTCCGTCTTCCATCTGGATTATGGAAGAGGGGTTTTCAACTCCATTGCGACGACGGACTGACTGTACCGTCGGAGGGAGTTTGTCTAACCCATTTTCGGTTAGACCGTTGAATGCGATGCAGTAGAAAGATTCTCCGTCGTCTGACAGAAGTACTCTCAGGAAATCTGATTCAGGTCTGAGATCAACAGATGCGAGCGCGGATTCTGTTGCCGTATCCAACGGTTCCAGGATAGGGAGATCTTCAATTGTATGTTCCATTTCTTTTTCTTTTGATTTCAGTAGGAATCTCCAGGTAGTCCGGAGCACCTTTCCCTACTGTTGAGTCATTCTAACAGAAGAGCCCTATAATAGCAAGAACTATTTATAATAAATATTTATGGTCCGAAGACTGATCGCTCGTTTCTTCTCGTTTACCATTCATGAATACAGGTATCGGGGTACGAAGATTACTCACCAGATACCATACACTATAGTTCTCTCTCTCTTTCTCATTCTCATTTTATCCTATTATTCTATATCTCCCGTATATATAAGGGGTGCCTGTTTGAACTAGCGAATTCATTGGACGCCGTACCTGTAGTCATAGGGAGTATAGAAAGATTATTGAATGATATTCGCCGATCGGAGAGCAGCGAGGAGAGCATTGAAGTCAGTTTGAGCTGCAGAATCAGTCCATCCTGTTGAATCTACAATAGCTGCTCCTCGTTTAGGGGTAGGAATCCAATTCGTGCCGTCTGACTTATGAATTTCATCGATATCCTGAGCGTGAGCTAGGCAGTCTTCATACAGAGCAGCATCTGGAAATCCAGCGGTATTCGCATAAGAGACGATTGGTAGAGGGGAATTGAATAATGCAGAGAGTGCATCGTTCAAATCGGAGAGCCAAGTTTCTACTCCGGCGATTACAGGAGTGAAGGAGGGTCGTGTTGCCATTAGACTTTAGTGATATAGAGTTTCAGTTCTTTTGTGGAGTACCCGCGTCTGGAATACTTGACTCCAATGATAAAATCATCTTCAGAGCCAAGGTCAGATATCAGGTTAGAATTTGAGTAAGTGTAGCTTGGAGACGGAGAAGTTTCAGTTCTTACTAGAGCGTCAGTCTTGGAATAGATATAGATAGTGAATGAACCATCTACTACCAGAGCTGCCCCGCTAGATTCTTTAGATGATTGAAATCCTCCTCCAGTTCTTGTCTGCTTAGAGTTGTTTCCGGACATACTCCATCGGACATCGACGGAAGAGCCGGCGACATATCCTCTAGTCATATTTGAAAGTCGTAATCCTCCAATCTGGATCGGCTTATAAGTCTTTCCTTTCACATTCGTTAGACTTACTGGAACACCTGCTAAGGAAGGAGAGTTATCACTGACTGGCTGCACTTTGAAATACGAAGGTATTCCGGGCTGAATTGAAAAATCGATGAACTTAGGTACAGAATCTATAGCGAAGATAAAGACTTTGGCTCCTATCGGATGAGAAGGGAATCCTCCATATGATTTTTCGTTTGTCCATACATCAGAAGACATGGT
>TARA_R110002096_G_scaffold145692_3_pt1 | contig 41733 bp, 34 predicted proteins | sample TARA_R110002096 | Tara Oceans TARA_R110002096 (sample SAMEA4397295) | marine metagenome | biome: Polar Biome; feature: [DCM] deep chlorophyll maximum layer (ENVO:01000326); material: water (ENVO:00002006), including particulate matter (ENVO:01000060) such as... | depth 35 m
ATGTGTTTTCGCTTAAGCGAGCGCAAATATATATATATTTTTATTTACTGCAAACTTAATTTTTAAAATTTTTATCCAAAAACAGCTTTATAAATATCATTACCATTTGCGAATAAAACTAAAGCTATTAAGATAAAGAATCCAACCATTTGTGCGTACTCCATAAATTTATCTCCCGGTTTTCTGCCAGAAACCATTTCATAAAGTAAAAACGCAACATGACCGCCATCTAAAGCTGGTATAGGCAATAAATTTAAAACCCCTAACATAATTGATAGAAAAGCAGTTAAATACCAGAAGGCATGCCAGTTCCAAGTTGCAGGAAACATGTTGCCAATGGCTGCAAATCCACCAATTTGTGCTGCTCCTTTTTTAGTAAAAATATACTTAAACTGTGCTAGGTAATCTTTAACCTCCCAATAACCTTGACTCAATCCTCCTGTTATACTTTCAGAAAAAGTATATTCTCTGGTATTAAGTGTCAAGTAATCTTCATCGGTAGGGATTCTAAAGAAGCCCATTTTGTTTTCTTCGTTAGGAGTAATAACCAAATCAAGTTTTTGATTATCTCTTTTAACCTGCAATGATATTTCTTTTTTAGTGCTGTTTTTCACTCCATAACTATAATCAGAAAAATATTCAACTTTTTGTCCATTTATTGATATAATCTCATCTCCTGGAAGCATCCCTACCTTTTCAGCTGGCGATTCAGCTTCAATTGAATCAACCTTGAAAGGATAACGTGCTTCCAGCGCTGGCAAGTCTCCCGCTTCAAACAATTGAGTACCTATATCTTCTGGTAATTTAATTTTTTCAATAGTACCATTTGGATGTTCTACTTTAACGTTATCAACATCCCTAAACATTAAATACTTGTTAATAGGAATAGTAATATCTTCTATAGGGTCATTGTTTATAGAAATTATTTTATCGCCTTGTTGAAAACCATAATTTTCTAGTGTTTTAGTAACTCCATAGCCATACTTTGCCCCATCTTTTGTAGTATAGTTATTTCCCCAAACTGCTAACATTAATATAAATAAAACTATGGCTAAAATAAAATTAACCGTAACACCACCTAACATAATAATTAAACGCTGCCATGACGGTTTAGATCTAAACTCCCATGGTTTTGGTTCTTCTTTCATGGCTTCGGTATCCATACTTTCGTCTATCATACCTGCAATTTTAACGTAACCTCCAAGTGGCAACCAGCCTATACCGTAAACAGTTTCACCTATTTTCTTCTTAAATAGTGAAAATTTTACATCAAAAAATAAGTAAAATTTTTCTACTCTTGTTTTAAATATTTTAGCTGGAATAAAGTGACCTAGCTCATGCAAAACAACTAATATTGAAAGGCTCAATAGTAGCTGAGCTCCTTTTATTAAAAATACCGACATCTACAATTTTTTTATAATCGCACAAAAGTAAGCTTTTAAACCAAGTTTAAAAAAACTATTACTTGTAGTCACTGGTTTTAACATGAATTTATGTTTCAATACCATTCTTCAAACATAAATTTCATTGTATTTTTGTAAAAAATTATATGTAATGCTATCATTTTTTAAAGATTATAAAAAGTTTGCTATCGTATTTGGCTTGATCTCAATTGTAATAATCGTGATTATATATAGCACTTTAAATACCTACCAACCATTACCTATTTATGCACCTGCACAGGTTAGTACAGAACTGGTTGATAGCACCATTCAGCATCAAAAAAAATATCATCGAATTGCTGATTTTTCATTTACAAATCAAAATGGAAAAATCATAACCCAAAAGGATTATGAGAATAAAATTTATGTGGCCGATTTCTTTTTTACAACCTGCCAAACCATTTGCCCAATTATGACAGACCACATGGTGGAAATACAAAAGGAGATTATAAATGATGATGCCATTATGCTACTTTCACACTCAGTAACTCCAGAAATTGATACGGTTGCACAATTAAAACGATACGCAATTAAAAAAGGTGTTAATGATAAAAAATGGAATTTAGTTACAGGCGATAAAAAAGAAATTTACAAATTAGCACGTAAAAGTTATTTGGCCGTAAAAGATAATCCACTGGCTGGCCCTTACGATATGGTACACACCGAAAACTTTATGCTTATTGATAAAAAAAAGCAGATTCGTGGGTTTTACGACGGCACAAAATCTGAAGATATCGACAGACTCCTAAACGATATCAAACATTTAAAAAAAGAATACAACAAATAGTTTTCCGGCAACTATTTTTTTAAAAGCATTACACTAAGAAAAAAGGTCTCTGTTTTAGAATTTGAAACTCCCTTTAGCTGATAGGCGCGTTAGGGATTGCAGCGGCATCCTTTTAATTATGGATTCCTGCCTTCGCAGGAATGACAGAATTAAAAGATATAGCGGAAAGCCCGACCCGATAGGGTAACGCCCAAATATTTTAATCTATACCGAAACTTTAAACGCCTATACTTTTATACTTATAAACTTTACATTACTTTTGCTTCTTTAAAATCAATCTAAATAAGCTTGCAAGACACTTTAGCACATTTAAAACGAGGGGAAACTGCCATTATTACTGATGTTTCATCTATTCATGTTCCTTTAAAACTATTGGAAATGGGTTGTTTGCCCGGTAATTCCGTAGAACTTGTTCAAATGGCGCCTTTTCAAGATCCTATGTATTTAAACATTAACGGCTCGCATTTGGCCATAAGAAAAGAAACTGCTTCTCATATTTTAATTGAAAAAGTAACTCATGAGTAAGCAAATTAATGTCGCTTTAATAGGAAATCCAAATACTGGAAAAACCTCAGTTTTTAATGCCTTAACAGGTTTAAACCAAAAAGTTGGAAATTACCCGGGTATTACCGTTGAAAAAAAGAATGGTATTTGCAAATTACCTCGCGGCGTTAAAGCACATATTATTGATTTACCCGGAACTTATAGCCTAAATGCGTCATCTCTTGATGAAAACGTTGTTATAGAACTTCTTTTAAATAAGAATGATAAAGACTTCCCAGATATTGCTGTGGTTGTAAGTGATGTTGAAAACTTAAAACGAAATCTGCTTTTATTTACACAAATTAAAGATTTAGAAATCCCAACGCTTTTAGTTATAAATATGGCTGATAGGATGCGATATAAAGGTATTTCGTTAGATATTGATTATTTAGAAGAACACCTTCAAACTAAAATTGCTTTAATAAGTACCAGAAAAAATGAAGGTATTGATCGTTTAAAAAATCTTATTGCCAACTATAAAGACATTTCGGTTACACCGTGCTTAAAGGCTTCTGAAATTGACCAGGCGTATTTTGACAATCTCCGTAAAGCATTTCCAAATCAATTAATTTATAAGCTCTGGTTGGTTATTACCCAAGATGTAAACTTTGGTAAAACAAACCGAAACGAAATTGATGCTGTTGCAAATTTTAAAACAAAAAGTAAAAGTGATTTAAAACGTTTGCAACAAAAGGAAACCATAAAACGGTATCAGTTTATAAATGGGGTACTTAAAAAAGGCCAAACTATTGATGTTTCTCAAGCTAAAGATTTGCGTGCCAAACTAGACAGAGTTCTTACCCATAAAGTTTGGGGCTACCTTATTTTCGGTGTTATTTTACTTACCATTTTTCAAGCCATTTATGACTGGTCAAGTGTGCCCATGGATTTTATTGATGGCATTTTTGCTTCTTTAAGTGAATGGACAAAAGAGTTGCTCCCAAAAGGGGCTTTTACAAGTTTATTAGCTGAGGGCATTATTCCTGGCCTTGGTGGTATTGTTATTTTTATTCCCCAAATCGCCTTTTTATTTCTCTTTATAGCCATTCTTGAAGAAAGTGGCTATATGAGTCGTGTGGTGTTTTTAATGGATCGAATTATGCGCCGTTTTGGCCTTAGCGGAAAAAGTGTAGTGCCTCTTATATCAGGCGTCGCTTGTGCCATTCCAGCCATTATGGCAACACGTAATATTGAAAGTTGGAAAGAACGCTTAATTACCATTTTAGTTACACCATTTATCACCTGTTCTGCAAGATTACCTGTATATTTAATTATCATTTCATTGGTTATTCCAGAAGGCAGGATTCTGGGTTTAGGATATCAAGCTTTAACGCTTATGCTACTTTACCTTATTGGATTTGGAACAGCAGTTTTTTCAGCATATCTATTAAACAAAGTACTTAAAATAAAAAGTAAAACATTTTTTGTAGTTGAAATGCCAAATTATAAATTGCCCCTTTTTAAAAATGTGGTTTTAACAGTTATTGAAAAAACAAAATCGTTTATTTTTGGTGCAGGTAAAATTATTTTAGCTATTTCAATAGTCCTTTGGTTTTTAGCATCTTATGGCCCTGGAGAACAATTTAATAATGCTGAAGACATTGTAACTTCAAAATACAGTTCCCAAAATTTGACCCAAGACGAATTACAACAAAAAATAGCGTCACATAAATTAGAACATTCCTTTTTAGGTATTACAGGTCGTGCTATTGAACCTGCAATTAGACCCTTAGGCTACGATTGGAAAATTGGAATTGCCATTGTAAGTAGTTTTGCTGCTCGCGAAGTTTTTGTGGGTACTTTGGCAACCATTTATAGCGTAGGAAACGATGATGTGGACACCATAAAAAACAGAATGGCAGGTGAGGTAAACCCCATTTTAGGCGGTCCGTTATTTACGTTTGCATCGGGTATTTCACTATTATTGTTTTACGCCTTCGCCATGCAATGCATGAGTACTTTGGCTATTGTAAAACGTGAAACAAATACATGGAAATGGCCTGTTTTACAATTGGTAATTATGACGGCAATTGCTTATATTACAGCATTAATAGCATTTCAATTTTTAAAATAACATGAACACCATAATTCAAAACATATTGGTTTTTTCTGCAATTGTCCTAGCCTTAATTTTTTTGATTAAAAAATTCTTCTGGAAAAAATCAGTTTCCAAAAAAGCTTGTGGTGGCGATGATGGCTGCGGATGCCATTAATTTCATCTTTTTAATAAGGCTTCTAAATAATTATAGGTATTTAAATACTCAACGCGCATAGCTTTAAGGTATTTCAAAATAGCTTCGCGCTTAACATAGTTTTGCTTTAAACAATCATTCATTTTTGTGTCTGCTACTGTAATGGCTAAATACCAATTGCCTTTTCTACTCATATATGCATCTTCAAGTATTGGATCTGAATCACCAGATTTTAAAACTGCATCTATAAAAATTGGAAGTAGATTTAATGTTTTAGTAGGAATTTCAACTTCATGAAATGAAAAATAAAAAAGTTCGCCATCAACATCAAACGGTACATTCCACTCAACATCTCGATCATTTAACTCATATTTGGTATTTATGTAATTGTAAAATTCGTTAGCATCTTTTGGGTCTTCAAAAATAAAAGCATGTCGCTTAGGTAGTTTTCTTTTAAATTTTTTTGCAACCATCACTTTATCCGTTTTAATATTAGGAGCTATTCTTAAAGGGATACATGAAGAAAATAAAAACATTGAAACTATTAAAAATATTAATTTTTTCATAAAGCATTGGTTTCAAAAAAAGCATCAATTTTTATACCAGTAAACCTTTACTTATTGAATTTTATAAAATAAAAAATAAAAACCTATTTATTTTTAGTTACATTTGAAATATATTTAAGCAAGCTTAAATATTTAATTAAGCAACTAACAATGTCTATAGCAATAGAAAATTTTGTAAAGGCTATTTACAAAAATGATAAAAACGACAGTAATAATACCAAACCCGGTAATATTGCTAAACAACTTGGTATATCAAATGCTGCAGCAACCGATATGGCTAAAAAATTAGCTACCAAAGATTTATTGCACTATGAAAAATATCAAGAACTAAAACTTACTGATAAAGGCACACAAATGGCACTTAATGTGGTTAGAAAACACCGCCTTTGGGAAGCTTTTTTATTTAAAATGTTTGATATGTCGTTACACGATATTCATCGAGAAGCCGAATTATTAGAACATCAAACTTCTGATTTATTAGCCGATAAAATAAGTGAGTATTTGGGCAACCCTAAGTTTGATCCTCATGGCGATCCCATTCCTAATTCAAATGGTGAAATTACCACAATAGATACTTCAATCGCTCTATCAAATACTGAAGAAGGAAAATCATATATTATTTCTAGATTAATGAGTGATGATAAAGAGTTTTTCGATTTTTGTGCCCAACACGGATTAAAATATGGCAATACTGTTTTAGTTTCAAAACAATTCAGTAAAAATAAAATGACTCAAATTTCTATAAATAACAATACAATTCTTTTAAATGAAGATTTTACATCAATAATATATGTCAATGAAAAAATATAGCATCCTAATCATAACAATAATTCTTTTCAATTGTAAAAACGAAAAGAAATCCAACAACAAACTAAACATAGTTACCACTACATCTATGATAACAGATCTGGTTAAAAATATTGGTGGTGATTACATCAATTTACAAGGCTTAATGGGCAGTGGCGTAGATCCGCATTTGTATAAAGCCAGCGAAGGCGATGTTTCTAAACTTGCAAATGCAGATATTATTTTTTACAACGGCTTACATTTAGAAGGTAAGCTAGTTGAAGTTTTCGAAAAAATGAAAACCGTAAAAACCATTGCTATTTCTGATGCTTTGGATAAAAACACCTTGATAGGTTCTGAATATTTTGCATCCAATTACGATCCGCATATATGGTTTAATGTAAATTATTGGATGCAGGCTACAGAATTTATAGTTCTAAAATTATCTGAAGCCATTCCTGAGCAAAAAGCAACTTTTGAAGTAAATGGAGCAACCTATTTAGCGCAATTAAAATCACTTAAAGATAAGCTAGAAGCCACTATTAGCTACCTCCCAAAAGAACAACGTATTTTAGTAACAGCCCATGATGCTTTTAATTATTTTGGAAAAGCTTTTGATTTCGAAGTAGTTGGTTTGCAAGGGCTTTCAACAGCAACCGAAGCAGGTGTTCAGGATGTTCAAAAATTAGCTGCTTTTATCATAGAAAAGAATGTAAAGGCCATTTTTGTAGAAAGTTCGGTCCCAAGACGTACTATTGAAGCGTTGCAAGCTGCTGTGAAATCAAAAAATCATAATGTAATTATTGGTGGAACGCTTTATTCTGATGCACTGGGAAATGTGGGAACTATTGAAGGTACTTATATTGGTATGTTTGAATATAATGTGAATACTATTGTAAATGCGCTTAAATAAGTTGGCAGTATTTAGTTGCAGTTTGCAGTGCTTACCCAAACTTAAAACTAATTGAAAACGGGAAGCTTATTCATTTTGAAAAAATATCACTATATAATAATTCCTTCCCTATTTTAGGGAAGGTGGGTTTCAATTTCCCTAAGGAATTGAAAGTCGGAAGGGTAAATAGGAAAATTTAAATTGAAGTTCAAGTAATTAATAAGATTACCGCCTTCGCGGAAATGAAAAAATGGAACAAAAAATAGCCGTAAAAGTAGACGATTTAACCGTAGCCTACAACTACAAACCTGTACTTTGGGATATCGATTTAGAAATTCCAGAAGGTGTGCTTATGGCTATCGTTGGCCCCAATGGTGCAGGAAAATCAACTCTTATAAAATCTATTTTAGGTATTTTAAAACCCATAGCTGGAAGCGTAGCCATTTTTGGCAAGAGTTATGAAAAACAGCGTCATTTAGTAGCTTACGTACCACAAAAAGGAAGTGTAGATTGGGATTTTCCAACTACAGCATTAGATGTTGTAATGATGGGAACTTACGGCAGTTTAGGCTGGATAAAACGTCCTGGTAAAAAAGAAAAAAAAGAAGCTTTAGAAGCTTTAGAAAAAGTTGGTATGTTAGCTTTTAAAAACCGACAAATAAGTCAGCTTTCTGGCGGGCAACAACAACGCATATTTTTAGCGCGAGCTTTGGTTCAAAATGCATCCATTTATTTTATGGATGAACCGTTTCAAGGCGTTGATGCAACAACTGAAATAGCAATCATAAACATATTAAAAGAACTTCGAAAATCTGGAAAAACAGTTATTGTAGTACACCATGATTTACAAACCGTTCCCGAATATTTCGATTGGGTCACCTTTTTAAACGTTAAAAAAATTGCCACAGGCCCAGTTAAAGACATATTTAATGATGATAATTTGACTAAGACTTATGGTATTAATTATAAAGTGAGTGTGCAGGAATAGATTAGTTAGCAGTTAGCAGTTAGCAGTTAGCAGTTAGCAAAATTGAAGAAATTAATAATAAAACAAAAACATAACAGAAATCAAATCCCAAATTCGGACTGAGTCCGAATCATCAATCTGCAGAAATAATGAGAGAAGAAAGGAAATCGCAAAGCGTAGCTTTAAGCGTTTCCTTTCGAAAGCGAGTGGTCCGAAGGAATTTCCTTAGATTGATATGATTTTTTGGTTCATTTTGTATCAAGACAAAATGAACATATAAAAAGAAAATAAATTTACATTAGTAAAACTAAGATTCTAAAATAAATTCAGAATAACAAAATTAAAACAATGCGAAACAAAAAGAGATTCCTCCCTTCGTAGAAATTATGGACATAACAGAATACATAAATCTAGTTTTTACAGACTACACGCTAAGAACCATTACACTTGGGACAGCAATTCTAGGTGCAGTTACAGGTATGTTAGGTAGTTTTGCTGTGCTCAGAAAACAAAGCCTTTTGGGCGATGCCATTTCTCATGCAGCACTGCCAGGTATTGCTATTGCTTTTTTAATTACAGGCGCAAAAGACAGTAACGTTTTATTATTAGGAGCTTTAGTTAGCGGATTAGTTGGAACCTTTTGGATTCGTGGTATTATCAAAAAAACCCATTTAAAATCGGACACTGCGCTGGGGTTAATCTTGTCCTTGTTTTTTGGATTTGGTATGTTATTACTCACATTCATTCAAAAACAACCCAATGCAAATCAAGCTGGACTGGATAAATATTTATTCGGACAAGCAGCTACCTTAGTAGAACGTGATGTTTGGCTTATGGCCATCGTTACAGGTCTATGTTTATTTGTTTTATTACTTTTTTGGAAAGAATTTAAGATGCTACTTTTTGATGCAGATTATACCAAAACGTTAGGCTTCAATACCAAATTTATCGATATTCTAATCACATCTTTTATCGTTTTAGCCATCGTTTTAGGATTACAAACCGTTGGTGTTGTGCTTATGAGCGCTATGTTATTAGCACCAGCTGCAGCTGCTAGACAATGGACAAATAGTTTGGGCGTTATGGTGTTTTTAGCGGCCTTATTTGGTGCGTTTTCTGGTGTTTTCGGAACAGCAATAAGCGCGAGTCAAAATAATTTATCAACTGGACCCGTAATTGTTATTGTAGCAGGCGTTTTTGTAATTTTCTCATTTATTTTTTCTCCAAGTCGTGGTTTGTTTTTTAAACAAATACGTTTTATTAAAAACCGTCGTGATTTACAATTGCATAAAACCTTGGCCTTTATGTTTCACATTGCTGAAACACATGATAATATTTCACATCCGCATACTATAAAAATCTTAAATAATTTTCAAGGTTACACGAAAAACACCCTTCAGAAACTAGTAGATAAACATTATGTAACATTAGAAGGAAGCAATTGGAGTTTAACTGAAGAGGGTTACAAAACGGCATCCAATTTATACAATCAACAAACTGAAAATAATGAGTAACGCACAAATAGAAATACAACTTATTGCTAGTTTGGTTGCCATGGCCTGTGCTATTCCGGGCACGTTTTTAGTGCTTCGGAAAATGGCTATGATTAGTGATGCCATTAGTCATTCCATTCTGCCAGGTATTGTTGTTGGCTTTTTTATCACACAAGATTTAAATTCACCTTTACTTATACTTTTAGCAGCTTTAACAGGAATAATAACAGTCGTTTTAGTTGAGTATATTCAAAAAACAGGCCTTGTAAAAGAAGATACCGCCATTGGTTTAGTATTCCCTATTTTATTTAGTATTGGTGTTATTATGATTGCAAAAAACGCCAATGATGTGCATCTAGATGTTGATGCTGTGTTATTGGGTGAATTAGCTTTTGCCCCTTTTGATAGATTGATTATTTCGGGTACAGATGTTGGTCCAAAATCATTGTGGATTATTGGAAGTATTCTACTAATAACCCTCGGACTTTTATTTGCTTTTTTCAAAGAATTAAAAGTGAGTACTTTTGATGCTGGATTAGCGGCATCTTTAGGGTTTTCACCCGTAGTAATTCATTATGGATTAATGACGGTTTCATCAGTAACCACAGTTGGTGCTTTTGATGCTGTTGGCGCTATTCTGGTAGTGGCTTTAATGATTTCCCCAGCAGCAACTGCGTATCTATTAACCACCAATTTAAAACGAATGCTCGTTTACTCCATTTGTTTTGGCATTTTTAGTGCTATTTCTGGTTATTGGCTAGCGCATTGGTTAGATGCTTCAATTGCAGGTTCTATTACCACCATGTTAGGGTTATTGTTTTTAGTAGTTTACTTATTTGCACCCAGCAAAGGTGTTATTGCGGTTATGTATAGAGAAAAACAGCAACGCACAGAGGTTTCATTACTTACGTTTTTATTGCATCTAAAAAATCATACTGAAGAAAGAGAGCGCCATGTTAATCACCTCAACGAACATATTAACTGGCAAAAAGTACGCTCTAAAACCGTTTTAGATTTAGCTTTAAAAAACAACATGATTTCTATCAAAAAAAATATTGTTTCACTTACCGAAAAAGGTGACACTTTCACTTCTCAAGCTATAGATTATATTATAACTAATGAGGATGCTCAAATTGAGGATATGAAAGATGATTTCTTTTTGTTTAGAGGGTAATGTGTCATTCAGAGCATAGCGAAGAATCTAACATTTACTATATTCATTACATGAAAACAAAAGGCTCCCATAATTATTACATTTACATCCTTACCAATAAAAACAAAACAGTACTTTACACAGGTGTTACTAATAATTTGAAAGAACGGCTATATTTTCATAAAAATCCACTTCCATTTTCAAAGACATTTACAGCAAAATATAAATGTTTTTATTTGGTTTATTATGAGCATTTCTTTCAAATTGAAGATGCCATAACAAGAGAAAAACAGATAAAAGGTAAAAGTAGGGTAAAAAAAGATGCTTTAATTTCAGGTTTAAATCCTTCATGGTCTTTTTTAAATGATAATGTTTAATTTTAAGATTCTTCAGTCGTGCCTCCTTCTGAATGAAAAAAGAACTAACTTATGGAACGAAAATGTCATTCAGAGCGTAGTGAAGAATTTAATTTATAAAAGCTTATTATTCAATAAAAAATCTTTTAAACGACTCGATTTATGGATTCTTCAGTCGTGCCTCCTTCTGAATGACATTAGGATTTCTTTTTGTTTAGAGGGTAAAAAAATATCTCTTTCTGTTTTTTTATATTCATTTATTATTAATATCTTGTAACCATGTATAATGTTGTATAATATGGTTATTAAAGATTATTATTCTATTTCAGAAGTATCAGAAATTCTTGATAAGAATACAGAAACTTTAAGACGTTGGGATAACTCAGGTAAATTAACCGCTATGAGAGAACCTATGAGCGACTATCGAATATATAAGAAAGAACAACTTGTTCTCTTCCCAAGGTTTAATGAATACATAAATGGTTCAAAATTTTTAGGCAATAAAATTAACCCAAAGAAAGAATACTCAGTTTTAGAACTTTTTGCTGGTGCTGGTGGATTAGGTTTAGGATTAGAAAAAGCGGGTTTAAAATGTGTTGCTTTAAATGAAATTGATAAATGGGCTTGCAAGACATTACGCCAAAACAGACCTAATTGGAATATTTTAGAGGGTGATATTAAGAATTTTAATTTTTCCAAATATGAAAATAACGTTGATATTGTCACGGGTGGATTCCCATGTCAAGCTTTTAGTTATGCTGGAAAAAAATTAGGCTTAAATGATACAAGGGGTACATTATTTTATGAATTTGCCAGAGTTGTAAATGAAGTGAAACCTAAAATTTGCCTAGGCGAAAATGTAAAAGGCTTGTTGAGTCATGAAAAGGGCAAAACACTTGAAGGTATGATTTCTGTTTTAGATGAAATTGGTTATAATGTAGTTTCTCCAACCCAAGTTTTAAAAGCTATAAATTATAATGTTCCTCAAAAAAGAGAACGATTAATTTTAATCGGTGTTAGAAAAGATATAGATTTAAAATATACATACCCATTACCTTACGATACTGTTTATCATCTTAGCGATGCTCTTAAAAAGGGAGAACTTTTTGATTCTGATGTTCCAAAATCTGAAGGTTCAAAATATCCAAAATACAAAAAAGACATACTTGACTTAGTCCCTCCAAAAGGCTATTGGCGAGATTTACCCTTAGACATTCAAAAGGAATACATGCAAAAAAGCTTTTATTTAGGCGGTGGAAAAACAGGAATGGCTAGACGCATTGGTTGGGATGAACCTTGTTTAACACTAACGTGTAGTCCAGCTCAAAAGCAAACGGAACGTTGCCATCCAGAAGAAACAAGACCTTTTACAGTTAGGGAATATGCTAGAATTCAAACCTTCCCTGATAATTGGGAATTCAATGGCTCGGTTTCTCAACAGTATAAACAAATAGGAAACGCTGTTCCAGTTAATTTAGCAAAGGAAATAGGATATTCTTTAATTAGTTTTTTAAACAATTATGAAAAAATGAATCAAGAAAATTTAGCTTCAATTTCTTTAGAAAGTGCTTCAATAGTTTGATGCAAAACTTTCGTACCATCAACTTCTAAAGCGACTTCTCCAACTGCATCAATCAAATCAAGATAGAAGTCTTCTTTTCCTGTAAGCCTATGCCAAAAATCTTTTCCAATGTATACTGGATATTTTTCATTTATTTTTTTATAATGGGAGCTGAGTTCTGATGTTTCACCATAAACAACTCCTACAATCAAATCATTAATCCCAATATTTAAATTATTAGTTCTAGCCAAATTAACAATGCCATTAAAGTGATTGAAAATAGTTTCAACATCATCAAAGTTAATAGTGTTTGGTCCTGATTTTAATTGACAGTATTTCTTTCTCCCATCTAAAACATCAATAAATTCAATATCAATACCAGGGGTTGTCGAACCAAAGCCTTCAAAAAGTTCACTTATTAATTTTTGAATTTGCATTCCAAAAGACGTATTAATTGATGAACCTAAAACTCTTGGTAAAACTAAAGCTTCAGCAATACTTTTAGCATCATCATTCCCTTTTAAGAAATTTGCTAAATATTTCATTAAAAAAGGGTTAATATTATAATTTTTAAGTTTACTAGCTCTTTTACAACCTGCTATGATATGTTTTTCAACAATTTCATTTCTAAAAAAATTTTTAGCTTTATCTAATAATATTATTCTTTCCTTTTCTTCCATAAGATATAATAGATAACCAAATATAATATTTTAATTAAACATAAACTTTAACTTACAAACAGATTAGTCTTATATTTAAAATCAGATTAGTCTATTTTCAATTTTAAAATGGCAAAACACAACGAACTTGGTAAAAAAGGCGAACAACTAGCAGTCGATTTTTTGTTAAAAAACGGTTACAAAATTATTGAACGGAATTACCGTTTTGATAAAGCTGAAGTTGATATTATTGCTCAAATAAAAGACACTTTAGCTATTGTGGAAGTTAAAACACGTTCTACAATCGACTTTGGGAATCCGCAAGATTTTGTAAAACCAAAACAAATACAGCGTTTGGTAAAAGCGGTTGATGAATATGTGAATGTAAATAGTTTAGATGTTGAAGTTCGGTTTGATATTATTGCCATTGTAAAAGAAGGAAAAACGTTTAAAATTGAGCATTTAGAGAATGCCTTTTATCATTTTTAATTCCTGCGAAGGCAGGAATCTAAAACAAAATAATAATTTCAAAGTGAATTATTGCCTTGGGAATACATACGAACAATTATAAATTTATTCATCCTCAAAAAAATCTTTCAAAGACTCAAAATTTTCTGGTTTCAATATAATTTTTTTGTCTTTATTGAGAATAAAATAAGTTGGCGTAGATGTTACACCGTATGCATCACCTATTTCATTGTCCCATTTACCCTCGCCATAAACATGAATAAATTCAGGATATATTTTAGTTAATTCATTCCATTTTTTAGATTCATCTTCTAAACCAACAGCAACTACTTTTAAAAGTCCTTTTTCTTTACTTTTTATAAAATTATATAATTGCGGAATTTCATCTAAACAATGAGAACATGTACTACTCCAAAATACCACAATGTAATTTTTAGCACTGTTTAATTCACTAAGTTTTTTAGTAACTAGTTTTTTGTCTTTTTCAATTTCGAAGCTAAAATCTGGAGCTTTCTCTCCAATAGCTGTATTAATTAAAAGCATTAAACCACTTATTAATTCTTGGTCGTTTAAAGCAACAGCAATATCCATTAAATAGGTTTCAGAAATATAATTGGCAACACTTTCAAAACCTAAATCCCGCATTTGCTCCCATAAATCTACCAACAAAATTCTTTTAACTTCGTTTGGAACATCGTTCATTACTTTACAAAAAACATCAATATTCTTTTTATAATTGGCGGCTTCATTCAATGTTTCATCAGACATTCCAAACACATAATTCAGCATCCGTTCTTCTAAAAAACTAGAACTTTGTAGTGTTTTGTTATTAAAATCTACGTAATCAAAATAATGTTTTTTCAAATTATTCCCATAGGTTTTAACGTTTTCAAATTTATATGGAATATAAGGTTTGTTGGCTTTAATAAAATGAAGCGCAATCATACCTTTTGCTGCTTTTTCAAAGTTTAATTGTGTTTCTCTTTGTGTTTTAAAAATAGCTTTTAACGCTGTCGTATCTTTACTCTGTTGCCTAAAATAATTGCCTATACTTTGTGTAACCATAGACATGCTATTGGTGTAAGAAGTTATTAATTTATTCTCTGAAGATGTTAAAAATTCAACTCCAGTCTCAGCGTTAAATTTAAGTTCTATATCTTCTTTTTTGTTATAAATAATATCAAAATTATAATCTTCTTGTGGTACTGCATAAACCACGCGATACATACCTTTTGTTGCAGTAGAATCTAATTGAAACTGAAAACTTCCATCTTTACTCACTTCTGAATTAGAAATATATTCAGATAAAGTAGGTGTTACTTTGTACAACAAAGCCACATTGTAATCTTTAGCTGGAGAAAACTTACCTTTTATGGTATGTTGTGCCAAAAGTATGCTAGGTAATAAAACTAAGATAAAAAGTAAGCGTTTCATTTATTTAATTTGTTCTTTATTTTTAAAAATCAATAATTAAGCCACAATAGGTTCCAATGTATTTAAAGCTTGTTTTATAGATTTAATGTTATCAAAAGTTAACATTAATCGCAATCCGTTTCGGGTTTGTTTTTCTTTCATCTTACACAAATTTGGATGTTTTTGAACAAACTGCAACACCTTTGTAAAGCCTGTACTTTGATAAAAATTACTTTGCTGGTCGTTAATAAAATAGCCAATCAACTTGCCTTGTTTCATAACTATTTTCTCGAAACCAGCTTTGGTGGCAATCCACTTTATTTGGACACTATTTAACAAATCGGTCACTTGTTTTGGTAGTTCTCCAAATCGGTCAACCAACTCAGCTTCAAAGATATGTAATTCTTCTTCTGTTTTTAAATTATTAAGTTGCGTATATAAATTTAATCGTTCAGCAATATTATTCACATAATCGTCTGGAAACAGCAATTCAAAGTCGGTATCTATTGTGACGTCTTTTACGTAAACTTTAGTCGCTTCGTCTTCATCGTAAAGCTCTTTAAACTCATTTTCTTTGAGTTCTTCAATGGCTTCATTTAATATTTTTTGATACGTATCAAAACCAATTTCATTAATAAATCCACTTTGTTCGCCGCCCAATAAATCGCCAGCACCACGAATTTCTAAATCTTTCATGGCGATGTTAAAACCACTCCCTAATTCGGTGAATTGTTCTAAAGCGGTGATACGTTTTCTGGCATCATCTGTCATTGCAGAATATTCGGGTGTAATAAAATAACAGAAGGCTTTTTTATTACTTCGACCAACTCGACCTCGCATTTGATGTAAATCGCTCAACCCAAAATTATTAGCATTATTGATAAAAATAGTGTTAGCATTTGAGACATCTAATCCACTTTCTACAATAGTTGTACTCACCAAAACATCAAAAGCGCCATCCATAAATGCCAGCATAAGTTGCTCTAGTTTTTTACCTTCCATTTGCCCGTGACCAATACCAATTTTAGCATCGGGAACTAAACGTTGAATCATTCCTGCAACTTCCTTGATGTTTTCAATACGATTATGAATGAAAAATATTTGCCCACCACGTTCAATTTCATAACTCACAGCATCGCGAATGGTTTCTTCACTAAACCGAATAACATGACTTTCAATAGGATAACGATTTGGCGGCGGCGTGGTAATGACCGATAAATCGCGAGCCGCCATTAAACTAAATTGTAGTGTTCTAGGAATTGGGGTTGCAGTTAAAGTAAGAACATCCACATTATCTTTTAAAGTCTTTAATTTTTCCTTTACGGCTACTCCGAATTTTTGCTCTTCATCAACTATTAAAAGTCCTAAATCTTTAAATTTTACTTTTTTATTGACGAGCTGATGCGTACCGATTATAATATCGACTTTTCCTTGTTCTAAACCTTCCAAAGTTTCGCGTTTTTCTTTAGCGGTTCTGAATCTATTTAGATAATCTACAGTTACTGGAAATTCTTTTAAGCGCTCTTTGAAGGTTCGAGAATGTTGGTAAGCCAAAATAGTTGTTGGCACCAAAATAGCCACTTGTTTCCCGTTATCAACCGCCTTAAAAGCAGCACGAATAGCGACTTCAGTTTTGCCAAACCCAACATCGCCACAAATTAATCTGTCCATTGGGCGTTCGCTTTCCATATCGGCTTTAATATCAGCAGTTGCGGTACTTTGATCAGGTGTGTCTTCGTAAATAAAAGACGCTTCCAACTCGTGTTGCATGTAGCTATCTGGGTTGTATTGATAGCCTTTTTCAGTTTTACGTTTGGCGTAAAGTTTTATTAAGTTAAAAGCAACATGTTTTACACGGGTTTTAGTTTTTTCTTTTAAGGTTTTCCATGCGTTACTACCAAGCTTATAAATTTTTGGTGGCTTCCCATCTTTACCATTAAACTTAGTTATTTTATGAAGCGAATGAATACTTAAATACAACACATCACGCTCGCCATAAACCAATTTTATAGCTTCTTGTTTCTTCCCTTCAACATCTATTTTTTGAAGTCCGCCGAAACGCCCAATCCCATGATCTATATGCGTTACATAATCGCCAATATCTAAATTTGTAAGTTCCTTTAAACTTATAGACTGCTTTTTTGCATAACCATTTTTGATATTAAACTTATGGTATCGCTCAAATATTTGATGATCTGTGTAACAAACTATTTTATTATCATGGTCTATAAATCCCTGATGTAACGACAGAATAATGGTTGTATATTGTTTGACATCTAAATGCGCGTCATCAAAAATATCATGAAATCGTTTGGCTTGTTGTTCGCTTATGCAAGCAATATAATTGGTAAAACCATTGTCGTTATTTTTATTTAAATCTTCAATTAATAAATTGAATTGTTTGTTGAATGATGGTTGTGGTGTGGTGTTGAATACAATTTCTGTTACGTCATTGCGAGGAGTTTGCGACGAAGCAATCTCATTCGATGAAGCAGATTGCTTCTTTTCACTTGCAATGACGTTATTTTTAAAAACAGCAGAAGTACCAAATTCAATAATTGAAAAATCGAGTAATTGCTTTTTTAATACTGTTGAATTACAAAAAAGTTCATGAGGCTCTGCATGTTTAATACCACTCGAGAGCGATTTAAAAGCGTCTTCAGCTTTACTATAAAAGTCATCAATTCTTGAAAAGAATAAATCGGCATTCTTAAAACAAACCACTGTTTTTTGTGCTATATATTTTAAAAAACTCTGCCTGCTTTCTTGCAATAGTTTATTAGCGACATTAGGAATAATATTGATTTTTTTAATCTGCTCTGTTGATAATTGCGTTTCTACATCAAACGTTCTGATACTATCTACTTCATCACCAAAAAACTCAATACGATAAGGTTCATCGTGCGAAAACGAAAATACATCTACAATTCCTCCGCGTACTGAAAACTCGCCGGGTTCAGTTACAAAATCAACCCGTTTAAATTGATATTCAAATAAGACTTCGTTTATAAAATCGATAGATAAATTATCATTTACCGACACTTTTAACGTATGGCGTTCTAACTCTTTTCTAGTAACTACTTGTTCAAAAAGCGCATCAGGATAAGTAACAATAATAGCTGGTTTTTTCTGCGAATTTATGCGGTTTAAAACCTCGGCGCGTAATAACACATTGGCGTTATCGGTTTCCTCAATTTGATAAGGCCTACGATAACTGCCTGGATAAAACAACACATCTTTATCGCTTAAAAGTTGTTCTAAATCGTTTAGGTAAAAAGCGGCTTCTTCTTTATCGTTAAAAACTAATAAAAAAGGCTTTTCAGCTTGCTTAAAAATACTAGAAATTATAAACGAAAAAGAAGATCCTACAAGGCCTTTTAAATGTACTTTAGTTTCGTTTTGGGCAATAATATTTTGCAGATTTTGCTTTTGCAAAGTCTGTAAATAGGTTTGCGAGAGATTCGTTTTACTCACGTAATTATTCCATTTTTCGAGTGCAAAGATAGGGTTTCATATTATTTTAAAAATGATTTTACATAAAATTAAAAAGACTTACAAATTGAACTCGTTTTTACGTTAGGGATTGAGGCATTTTTTGAAGCTCCTCGTAGCGAGTCCTTCGACTGCGCTCAGGATAAACTTTACCGAAAGCCCGACCCTTGGGTAACGCCCAAATAATTAAGATTTCAATTTAAAATCTTAAAAAAAATATGTAGGTTTGTAGCACTAAAAAAGAAATATATATGTCGTTTTCAGATTTATTTGATAGTGGGTTTAAAAAGCGTAATGAAAGTCATTTTGCTTCAATTGTTCGTGTAGCGATGGCCGATGGTGTAATTACTGATGATGAAAAGCTGTTCTTGGACAGATTAGCGCAAAGGTTAGAGATTGGTGAAAATGATTATAAATCTATTTTAAAAAATTACCAATCGCACCCTATAAACCCTCCTGTATCGTACGATTTGCGGTTAGAGCGCTTGTATGATTTAGTGCGAATGATACATGTTGATACTATTAAAGGAGATCCTGAAATGTTGCTTTTAAAGAAAATTTCTGTAGGTCTTGGGTTTCATGCTGTAAACGTAAAATACATAATTGATAAGGCTTTAACACTAGTTGATAACGGTGTGGACTTGGATACTTTTGTGGACCAAATAAAGAATATGAATAGATAAAAATATTAAAAATCTATACTATTTAAAGAGGTCGCCTATAAATTACTTTTTAGACGACCTCTTTTTAATTTTTAAATATTTTTTTATTACTAGTTAGAGGCCATTAAAGCGAAAAACTTGTCAATATTTGGAAGAATTACAATACGTGTTCTTCTATTTCTTGCTCTATTGTCAGAGGTTGTATTATCAGTAAGGGGTTGAAAACTACTTCTGCCAGCTGCAATAAGTTTTTCTGGTGCTACTTTATATTGATTTTGAAGTTTTCTAACAACTGAAGTTGCTCTTAGAACACTTAAATCCCAGTTATCAGCTAGTTTTTCAGTACTAATAGTTCTAGAATCTGTATGGCCTTCAACCATAACATCTAAACTAGGTTCAGAATTTATAACATCAGCTAGTTTTTGTAAAACAGCATTTGCTTTTGAGCTAACGACGTAGCTACCGCTATTAAATAACATTTTGTCTGAAATTGAAATCATAACAACCGTTTCGTTTATGTTTACAGAAAAGTCATCATCTTCGTTAAAATTACTGTCATTTATAGTTTTTTCTAAGTTGTAAGCTACTGCTAAATTCATAGAATCTTTCAGCGTTTTTGCTTGACTTAGTTTATTGGCATCAATATTTTTTAGAGTTTCGCGCATTTTCATTTTAGCATTATTTGAAATAACGCCACCATTTTCAATAACATCTATTTTAGAGTTATTTTCTTGTGTTAGTACATCAACATCTTCTTTTAAAGACGTTACTTTAGAATTGTACTCATCTACACGTTCTTGAATTTTAGCGAATTTAGACTCTAGATCTTCTTTTTCGACTCTGGTTTTTGTCAATTCACTTTTAATTTCTCCATTTTCCTGTTGTAAGGCAACATATTTCTTTTTTGAAACACATGAAAAAACAAGGGCTAACAATAATAAGATTGAAATTTTCTTCATAATTAAATATTAAGGTTTTAAAGGATTTACGTAATGAAGTCCGTTTTAGATGCCTAAACATTTAATTAATTTGTGCGATGTCTTAGGTTTGTGTGATAATTAAGGGATATTTAGAATATCTGTTCCCAAATATTTATCATCTTTGTTGTAGTACCAAGCCCTTATTTTTGGCATTTTAATGGTGTTAATTTTAGCTTCCTTAGTTAGCAAAATATACTCACCACTATCTGGTTTTACTTCACCATTTTCATACGTCTTAAAAAATTGATAGATCTCCATGGCGTAAGTAGTTGGGTTAAAATAAAAATACCAAACATCATTACCCACGGACGCATCGTAATTTACTTTTAAAGTTAAATAATCTTTTCCTTTAAAAGTTTTATGTTCAACGGAATTACTAATTATGGTTCCAGGGTCTTTCAGTTTCATTGGTAAACCATATAAATACGTGTAGTAATTTTTATAAAGTTCTGCCATTTCACAATGTGTACGTTTTGGTTTATTGATTTGTTTAGCAATTCGCAACGAATCTTTTTTAGAAATTATGCAGTCCTTTTTGTTGAGGGTGTAAGTCGTGGTAACAGAATCTCGTTTACTTATTAAGTTAAAAAATTCTTTAGGAATATTAATATGAATATCGCTTTCTCGATTCGCACTATTGGGCGTTTCCATGGTAACAAATAATTTACCATTAAATGTGTTCCAGCTCCCATTAGGATCATGATACTTTATAGATTTTTCTAAAAGTTCTAAACCAGTTAAGTTTTGACTAAAAGAACTTATAGTTACCAGTAGTGTAAAAAGACAAATGAATTTTTTCATAAAAAAAGGAATTATTCTACGAATGTAATATATAGAATTGAATTTAAAATTTAAGCCAATTAAGAGGTGGTTTTTAGTTTTGAAATATTTTATTCGAAATAAATTCAAGCTATTTAATTTTGAATTATAATAGTTTATTATATCTTAATCTACTATTTGTATAGAATTTTAAAATTTTCGCATATGATTAGAAGGTCTTTTTTTTTAGGACTTTTAATAGTTCTTGGTGGTTTACTTTATTTAAATCCAAATTTTAAAACTATTTCAGCTGGCGTTGCTATTTTACTTTTTGGTATGGTCATGTTAGAAGAAGGCTTTAAGGTTTTTACTAAAGGCCCTCTGCAAAATATCTTAAAAAAAGCCACTAATAAACTTTATAAAAGTATTGCTGCAGGTGCTTTTGTAACCGCATTAATACAATCTAGTTCTTTAGTTTCGGTTATTACTATTTCTTTTATAAGTGCAGGATTAATTTCTTTGGGTGGTGGTTTGGGGTTAATTTTTGGAGCAAATATTGGAACTACTGCTACTGCTTGGTTAGTTGCAGGTTTCGGACTTAAAATAAAAATATCAGCCTTAGCAATGCCAATGCTTGTTTTTGGAGTAGTTTTTTCTTTTCAAAAAAAAGCATCATTCAAAGGTATTGGTAATGTTTTAGCAGGACTAGGTTTTTTCTTCCTTGGTATTTATTACATGAAGGAAGGATTTGATATTTTTAAAGATTACATCGATTTATCTCAATATGCCGTTTCAGGATTTTTAGGCGTTATCATTTATACGGGATTAGGGATAATTATTACTACAATTTTACAATCAAGTAGTGCAACTTTAGCTTTAATTTTAACGGCATTAGGCGCAGGACAAATAGAATATGAAAATGCACTAGCTTTGGCAATTGGAGCAAATGTTGGTACAACCATAACAGCTATTTTAGGTGCTTTAAGTTCTAATAGTGCTGGAAAAAGATTGGCGGCTGCTCATTTTATCTTTAATGTTACCACAGGTTTAGTAGCGATAGCTTTTATATTTCCGTTGGCAAGATTAGTGAATACCCTTTCAGAAATACTAAATATTGCAGCAACAAATTATACTTTGAAATTAGCTTTATTTCATACTATATTCAACGTTATAGGTGTTGTTTTAATGATTCCTTTTATAAAAACATTAGAGCGTTTTTTAATGCGCTTCTTTAAAGAAAATTTAAATAAAGATGTAGATGAACCAAAATATCTTACTCCTTCAGTACTAGCGTTTCCTGCATCAGTTATTACAGCTTTGGTTAACGAATCTAAGTATTTATACAAGAAAAGCATATTTGAAATTGTTGCACACGCTTTAAACATTCACAGAGAAGATATAAAGTCTGATGAAAGACTAAAAACAATTATTAAGAATTCTAAAACTGATTTTAAGACAGATATTGAAGACTTATATTATACTAAAGTTAAAACTATTTATGGTGAGATTATAAAATATGCGTCAACAGCTCAAAGTAATTTAAAACTGAATAACAAACAAATAAAGACGATAACAGATATAAAGATTGCCAATAGAAAAATGGTGGAAATAATTAAAGATGCAAGAGAGCTAAATAAAAATATAGTTTTAGTTTTAAATTCTGATAATAAATTTTTGCAAAATGAATATGATGGCTACAGAAAAAAACTCACTAAAGTTTTAAGAACTATTTATTTATTTAGAACAGAAGATGATATAAATAAATATGCTTTAAAATTAAAAAATTTAAAAGAAGAAGCGAAAGCAAACGTTAGGCAAAGCAATAAATCTATAGATAAATTAATAAGGAAAAATTTAATTAATGCAGAAATGGCCTCATCATTGTTTAATGATTATACCAATGTAAATGATATGATTAAAAAATTAATTGATATTGCGGAATTATTATATAGTAAAAAAGATTCATTACTTGAAGATAATGGTGTAAGTTAAAAAGCACTTAATAGGATTGGCTATTAAGTGCTTTTTAGACGTTTTTTATTCTTCTTCTCCTTTTTCTGGTTTTTCTTCTTTTTTTGCTCCAATAATAGGGTCTATAACATCTATGGTTGCAGGTTCTACATCGCTGTCATGCGCATTGTCATATTCTTCTAAAAGATTCATCATAGCATTCAATAAATCTTTTGTTTCAAGTAAAATACTAAAATATAAGGTCGTGTTTTTTGGACTTGATTCTTCGGTTCTTGTGCGCTCTACCTGCTTCTGTATTTTATCTGTTACTAAAGATATGATCTCTTGTTTTCTATTTAAAATAATTCCAATTTCTTCAAAAGATCTATCGTCAAATGCGCTTTTAGTATTATTGAATAAAGCTTCAAAACGAATATCTACTTCTTTTAATTCTTTTATTTGACTGAATTTTAATTTTTTATGATTGTTGTTTATATGCTTATAACTCACTTTAGAAATATACTCCAAAGATTGCGTCATATCCTGTAAATAACCTAAGATATTAATGTAGAAGTTACTAGCGCCTATACTTGATTCGTCTAAGTTTTTAATAAAATAGAAGATGTTATCTCTTAAACTGTCTACTTCTAATGATAATTTATCAATTTGTTTTTTATTCTTTTTAAGTAATGATAAGTCTTGTTTTGCTAAACCATTAATAGCGTTTGAGTATATTTTATTACCACGTTTTATAACATTAGCAATGTTACTTGCACTTTCATGTATTACACCTTGAACAGAGCTACTTTCTGCAATTTGTAAACTATCCTCAGCTTTTACTTCCTTGGACTTTCTATTATGAACAATAGAACTTCTTATTAGTAATCCAAAAGCAATGACCAACAATACCGGAAACATAACCCTTAAGTTCAAGTTTAATAAGTATGCCACTAAAGCAGCAGCAGCAAAAGCACTAAATGCGGTAAAAAACCAGCCACCAATAACATTTAAAACACCTGCAACCCTGTAAACGGCACTTTCTGCTCCCCAAGCTCTGTCGGCTAATGATGACCCCATGGCTACCATAAAGGTAACATAGGTTGTAGATAATGGTAGTTTATATGATGTTGCTATAGATATTAAAACAGCGGCCACCATTAAATTTACCGCAGCTCTAACTAAATCGAAAGCGGGTAATTCTAATGTTTTGTTTTTGGCAACACTTATTACTGGTACTTGAAATTGTTTGTCAATTTTTGCTTGCCATGATTCTGGTAATATATATGAGGACATTTGCGACATTAACATTGCAAATCTTACAAACCCACGTGAAAGAAAGTTAGGTTGAAAACGTTCTTTTGTTTCACTTTGGCTAGATAAGTCTAATGATGTTTTTACAACAGCTTTTGCCTTGGAAGAAAACCATAAAGTTAAAACCATAACCATACCAGCACCAAATAATAACCAGTTATTTGTAGGAACTTTTTCGGCTAAAACGTCCATAGGAAATGCTGTGGCTGCTATACCAGAATCTGTCCAAGCTAAAAAAGCATTATAAGCTGCAACAGGCACACCTATAAAGTTTACTAAATCATTGCCAGCAAAAGCTAAGGCTAAAGCAAAGGTTCCTATAATAATTATTAATTTATAGATATTGGTTTTTACCAAGGCTATTAGAGCGTATGAAAGTAGCGACCAAAATACAAAACTAACAGCCACAATTGAAAACACTTGATTTTCTAAAAAATGAGACATGGTATTACCACCAAGAATGTCAAATGATTCACTGGCGTAAGATGTGCCTTTTAAACCTTTCATGAAAATGAAATAAGTTATAGAAGTTAATGCAAACCCACCAAATAATGCACCTACCCAAGGGCCTTTCTTTTCAAAATTATAAGAGAGTAAAAGTCGTGCTACCCATTGTACTAAGGCGCCTATGGAAAAGGCGACGACAACCGAAAGGAGTATTCCAAAAATAATTTCTGAGGCTTTCGATGTGTTAATATAATTGATGACATCTGAAAAACTTTCACCATCATGGCCAATTTTAATTAAAGCTATGGCTACCGATGCTCCTAGCAATTCAAATACTATAGAAACCGTCGTAGATGTTGGCATACCAACAGAGTTAAAGAAATCAAGTAGCAGAATATCTGTAATCATTACTGCCATGAAAATAATCATGATTTCATCGAACATAAATTCGCCAGGGTTAAAAATGCCTTTTCGAGCAACTTCCATCATACCACTAGAAAATACTGCACCAACGGCTACACCTGCACTAGCAACTATCATAATAGTTTTAAAAGAAATAGCCTTTGAACCGATAGCAGAATTTAAAAAGTTTACGGCATCATTACTAACGCCAACAACCAAATCAGCAATGGCTAAAATGGCCAAGGCGATAATCATGTACAAATAAATATTATCCATAGGGTTTTGTTGTAAAATGGTTGCAAATATCATGACTATTAATATTTAGTGTGTTATGTAAATGTTATTTCTTTAGAAATGAATATCAAATCCTAGTCTAAATGTTATATTATCATCATTTCCATCTATGGTTGTATAACTTATATCAGACTGTACTTTTAATTTATGACCAACAATAAATTTATTGACACCCAACGTATATTGTCTTTCTGGGTCACGATTTGTGATTGACTCATAGTTAGTACCTGTAAAACGAGCAGCAATTTCATAATTACTTTTAAATAAATATCCTGCTTGTAGGTTTAAAGCATTACCTGTCAATACAACATTACCAGTTGGTGTTATACCATCAATATCTGTAGCAATAGGGTTTTCGGCAGTACGTTTGGCATATTCTCCCATAAAAGAAAATCCATTATATTTAAACATAGTATCTGCAAATAAAGTAGTTTGGTCTGTTTCATATAAAGAGCCATCGCTTCTAAACATATAGTCTCCTAAACCACTCCTTTCTTTAACGGCATTTTGGTTGAAGTTATAAGTAAAACCCATCATTAATTTTGGTTTTTCCTCACGTTTTAAATCCGATTGACTGTAGTCTCCTTTAGATTTAAATTCTGCGAAAGGTAAAAACTCTAAACGTGCAGTATATTGCAAACCGCCTTGATTTCCTTCGGAAACATTCCGACCTTCACCTTGAGAAACTGATAGTTTTTCGCGCATTAAAAAGCTGTTTCCTAAGTCAGTTTTATGACGCAATTGAATACCTAAATCTCGATCAATATTAAAACGGCTATTTAATAAAGAACGATCTATAAGTTGCATATTTGCCGAAGAAACCACACGCTCAACATTACCAGGTAACTTAGTTTGTCCTGCCCAAAGTTCCCAATTAGCCGCAAAATTCCACATAATTACAGCATCAAGGATAATATTAGGTGTATCTCTATTAAAGTCGTTAGCCCCTGATACATCTCTGTTCGATAAGCCTAATTCTAGTTTATATTTCAATTTAGGGCTATAAGCAAAACCGTCGAATTTTAAACGTGAACGACGCACAATAAAAGCGTGTTCTGGACTTCCGTACCGATTTCCATCATGATTCCAAGAAGATTCTGAACGTACTTGAAAACGAGGTGCAAATTTTATACTGAAGGAGCTATCTTTAGCTGTGAAATTTATTAAACCATTCCCAAAAGAAGTATCGCTTATTTCTTGTGATGTAATAGAGAAAATAGTGCTTAAGCAAAGCACAATAAAGAACTTAAATTTCATTTATAGTATTAGTTTTTGTCGATGCAAATAACTAACTATTTTGTAAACCTAATGTTTCGTAATTGTTAAATGATTTTAAAAAAAAGACTGCCTCGGCCAAAGGCAGTCTATTAGAAATCATGATAATGTAGTCGACAAAAACTAAATATTATATGAAATACTAATTGTTTATCTTAAGATATTACAAATATCGAGTTTCAAAGTCATATTAACGTATGTTCAATATTAAGTAATTATTAATATTTCAATGTAAAATTAAATAATTGATAACCAGTAACTTAAATTTTTAATGTTAATTTAATGTTATGTGAAAGTTGTGTAAATGTTATCAATTATATATCTTTGAGTTATAATGTTAAAACCCCCATAATTATGAAGAAATTATTATTTGTTTTTGCCTTTTTAATTACTGTGGTTTCTTTTGCTCAGCAAGAGAGAGAATTAAAACTTAATAAAGACACGAATTTAATAGATGTTGTTTATTATCATGACAATGGTGTTGTAAGCCAAACAGGATCTTACACGGCAGATGGTAAATTACAAGGTGTTTGGTTAAGTTTTAACACAGAAGGTAAAAAAACAGTTTCTGCAAATTATGATAATGGAAAAAAAGTCGGCAAATGGATTTATTGGATTGACGGAGTTAAAAAAGAAGTCAATTATGAAAATAATGTAGCTTCACTATAATTTTTGTAGTAGAGTTAAAAGAAAAAAAAGCATCCTAATTAGGATGCTTTTTTATTTATGGAATTTGAGTTTTTAGAATCTAACCCAACCTATAGTCCAATCGTTAGCTGCATTAACTGCACCAACATAATTTACAGATGTAAACCAAGAGTTGATAGTTGAAGGATCTATAGCATTAGCTTCATAAGTTCCTCTGAACCCTACTAATGTAAAATCACTCGGAATTGCTGTTCCAGTATTATTGAAAGGCGCTCCAGAACCATCTAAAGTATAATTAGCATAAGTTGCAAAATCTGCAAAATCTACCGTAGCTCCACCATGATCTAAATCAAATGAATTAACATTATCAATAATAGAATTTTTTACCACAACTTCTCCATTATTTAAATTGATTAAGGTTTGGTCATCATCAACTTCAATTCCAGTTCCAGGGAAACCTTTAATAATCATGTTGTAAGCAGCTACTTTTGTTCCAGCTCTAAATTCAATACCTTTATTTTCACCATCGCCATCTTCAGCGCCTAATAATGTAATATTTGAAAGCGTAGGAAAAGAGAAAGGAACAGCATCTGGAGTAGATGATAAGTTATCAGCTTCAATGCCTTTATCACCTTCTAAAGTGGTTTGTTGTGCAACCCAGAATTGGCCTCTTCCAACCCAACCATCAGTCCAGTCGAAACTATCATCTTGAGCTCCTGTTGAAACTGCGTATTTTAAATCTACAGTACCACCATAAAACTCAATTCCATCATCATTTCCTAAATACGTTTGTATGTATTCTAAAGTTGTTCCATTACCTACACCATAAAGTGATACACCATTATATTCTGAATCTGCGTTAATACGACCACCAGTATATTCTAAACGCATATAACGCACGATACCAGAGTTATCATCTGCTACAGTACCACCATAAGTAATATTTGCTACCTCAGCAGTTGCAGTTGCTCCTCTATTAATAGGCGCCTTACCAGCTATGATTAATCCGCCCCAATCTCCGGGGTTTGGAGTTGATTTGTTTGATGTTATAATAATAGGTTGAGTAGCTGTACCTTCTGCCATTATTTTTGCACCTTGATTAATAAGTAAGTAAGAGTAAATACCATCTGTTGTTTGTCCAGCAATAATTCTTGTACCTGCTTCTATGGTAATAGTTACGCCATCTAGTACAGAAACACCACCTACTAATTCGTAGCAATTACTTGAAGTTAATGTGATATCTGATGTTATTTCTCCTGATAGTTGAATACAGTCTGAGCCGCCAGTTCCTCCACCTTGGTTTATCGTAATATCACCAATACTTTCTTCATTAATAGTACAGGATTGAAATACTATAACTAAGGCTAGAAAAAGTCCTTTAATAACGTTTTTAGTAGTTTTCATAATAATTTTTGATTTTGATTATTTTTTTAATTAAAATTTATAAGTGAAGCCAAGACTTAAATTAGCACCTAATTGATATGAGCTCACTGTAAGTTCTTGATTGATGCTTTCTTGATCTTGATAACGATCTATTGTTGGGTTTAAAATGTTTTTAGCAGATAAACCAATTTCCCAATGTTCACTAATAGTGTCTTTAAAATTGAAGTTTAAGGTTCCAAAACCTTTTTCAAAAATATCGCCAACGCCATTACCACCAGCAGAGTATATTCTATCTCCGAAGTAGTTAAAATCTAAAGTAGATGATACATTATGTTTTCCAATCTCTTTTGAAAAATTCATATCTGCATTAAATATATATGGCGAAGCACCTTGTAATTTACGTTCTAAATTTGTTGGCGCAATTGAGGCATTTAATACGGTTACTGTTGGATCAATAACTACTTGGGTATACATTACAGTAGCATTTAGGCCAATAGTTAAATTACTCAATAAACTTTCATCGTCTTCGTTTGAAAAAATATTATTTAACTGTTGTCTGTATTCAACTTCACCACCATATATTTTGGCGTTATCAGAGTTTACAAATGAGTTGTTGTTATTTGCTGATGCAATTCTAATTTTTTCAATGGGCTGATCTAAATATTTTGCAAAACCAGTTACAGAGAATAACTCACCATTTCTAGGAAAAAGTTCATATTTAATATCAAAGTTGTAATTATCAGAATTTTTAAGATCCGGATTACCAATAGTAAACTCATTTACATCTTCATCTAAAAATGGAGCTGTTTCAGTAAATAAAGGCAATGTTACCGTTTTACTAGCTGCAAGACGTAAATTAGATTTATCGTTAAGCGTAAACTTAATATCTAAACTAGGTAGTACAAAAAACTCATCAATAGTACCTTTAGAATCTTCACTTGTAACAGGGTCTTTATAGAATACATTTTGTTCAAAATCTTCAACTCTAATACCTGTATTAACAAGTAAACTTGGTGATAGTTTGAGTTTTAAAAGAGCAAAACTTGCAAAGTTGTTTAAATTTGCTTCGTAAGCATTTTGCGGACGCGTTACCTCAATAACATTATAAACATCATTTAATAAATTAACTTCATTTAAAAACGCATCTGGATTATTAAGTTCTACCACCGTATTATTTGCATCAAATATGTAATTGATTTGTTTTGCTTCAAAATCACGGGTTTTATTTCTTGAATTAATACCTAATGATAACGTGTTTTTAAAGTTATCTTCTTCATCCTTAGAAAAATTAATATCAAAAGATACTTTTGTAGAAAAATCATCTTCATTTAATTCTTGATAGAAACGTTGGTTATCACTATCGTTTGTATTTCTAAAGTTTCCTAAAACAATTGAACCATCTTGCCTTTCAGAAAAGAATAACTGCCTTCTGTCTGGAATGTAACCTAATGCTTTGTTATAAGCGCCACCATAATTAAGTTCATACTTATCATCATTAAACTTATGATTACCTGTAAGTTGTTGTGTAAATAAATTATTTTGCTGAAAAGTGCCACGCCTTACATAAGTGTTTAATTCTGTGTTTTCACCAGAAACACCTGTAAACTCTCTTAAATTATCTTCGGTATCATTAACAAAAAGAGTTGTAGCTGTAATATTGTTTTTAGCATTCCATTTATAAGAAGTACTTCCTAAAACAGTTGTGTTTGTTTTATATCTGAACCTGTCGTAGTTAAACAAATAAGAACCTTGATCTAATTCGCCTTGCGAGTTGTAAACCGTTTCAAAACCGTTTATTGTAGCTTCATGACCGTTACTGAAAGAAGCAGACACTAAAACATCGAGAGAGCTAGAATCACCTGTGTTAAAACTGTGTCCAGCTAAAATATTTGCATTTACATTTGGACCATCTAAACGTTGCACAGGATTAAAACCTGTATCGAACGGATAATATTCTACATCATTACTATTATAAGTATAGCCAGGGATGTTTAATAAAGGTGTAGCAAATCTAGAACCATCATCTAATCCGTAGAAATCATATTTACCACCATCTAGTAAAAAGAAATCGTTAGAAATAGCAGTTGTATTTACACCAGAGCCAAATCCAATTTCTAATAATTTTTTGCCAGGTCTGTCTTTTGTATTAATATCTACACTTGCTCCAGCAAAATCGCCATATAAATTTGCAGAATATGCTTTGTATATACCAAGGTTTTCTACAATTTTAGTTGGAAAAATACCTAAGTCTAGTAATTTTAATTTAGGATTTAAAGAAGGAATTGGTAACCCATTTAAATAAGCCGTATTATAACGGTCGCCTAAACCTCTAACATAAAGTTTATCACTTTCTTTAGATATTCCTGTTGCTTTGGTTAAACCAGTGGCAACATCACTTACTCCTTTTTTAGAAAGTTCTACCGCTCCAATTTTAGTTTGTGTTGTAGCCGCTTTCTTTTGTTCTAATAATAAAGCTGTTTCGGTTTCTCTTTTAGTTGAGGTTGTAATCACAACTTCATCTAAAGAAGCAGCACTAGCACTCATTACTACATCAACTTCTGTCACCTTACCTGTAACTATAGTAACCTCTATTTCTTGAGTTTCGTAACCAACAAAGCTATATATTAAGCTAATAATTCCGGGTTCTAAATTTTCAAATTGATACAACCCATCAAAATCTGATGTTGTCCCTTTAGTTGTTCCTTTTATTAAAACATTAGCAAACGCTAACGGCTCATTGTTATATTCTTTATCTGTTAGCTTTCCAGCAATAGAACCTGTGTTCTGCGCGTAAGAAAACGTTGTTATTAACAGTATAAATAATAATATAAAATTTCTCATTATTCTATTTAAATTTCTTGGTGCAAAGAAACCACCATATTGTAAATAGAGTGTTACCATAGGATTAAAGAACCGTAATAAAAGTGTTAGGTTAATGTTATGCTTTTAAGGTTATTTTTTTAATGCATTACATTTAGTTAACATTAAAAGAATCCTAAATGGATTCTTTAGAAGAATAAATATTTGCAGAAACAAAAAAGCAACTTTCGTTGATTGAAAGTTGCTTTCTTTTAAAAAGAATTTTATTTATAATTTAATGATTTGAAATAGAAGAAGTCTCATTGTTATCAGCATTTGCTGTAAGTGTTAACATTAAATCATCCAGAGAAATTGTACTGGCGCTTAAATGTAATTTAATAGTTGTTGCTTTGTTTGAAATTACTTTGGCTTCATGGTTTTTGGTTTCGTAACCAATAAAACTTGATACCAATGTATAGGTGCCTTCTGCTAAATTTTCAAATTTGAAAACTCCATTTTCATCAGACATAACTTCTGCATCAGTTTCTTTAATTGAAACTTTTGCCATAATAAGAGGTTCATTGTTAGACTCAATATCTAACAAACTGCCGCTGATTGAGCCCGTATTTTGAGCAAATGTAAAAGCAGATATAAAAAAAGCAATGGTAACTATAATTTGTTTCATTATTTAATACTTAATTACACTGCAAATAAAACACATTTGTATAATCAAGATGTTATGGAAAGATTAAACAACCATGATTAAAATGTTACCTTAATGTTAAGCAATTTTTTATTTAAATTTTAATAGGAAATAGTATCTTGCCAATACATAAATTAAGGAAAGATTCCTCAATGCTTTAACATTGAGGTTTCATTTGAAATTGTCATTCTCGCGAATGCGGGAATCTAAAAATAAAGAGTTCTGTTTTTTTATGATAGAATTATCTTTATAAAAATATTTTCAAGAACATTTTGTCTAATAAAACTCTTTATTTTTTACCATGAACTGGGAACAGCTACTATCTTTAAAACGCTTTGGCGATACCAATAAACGCATAAGAAAAGAACAAGACGAAACCCGTTTGGGTTTTGAAGTAGATTACGATCGAATTATATTCTCGTCAGAGTTTAGAAGCCTACAAGATAAAACCCAAGTCATCCCATTATCAAAAACCGATTTTGTGCATACACGCTTAACCCATAGTTTAGAAGTAAGCGTTGTTGGACGTTCTTTAGGAAGACGCGTAGGTCAAAAATTATTAGAAAAGCACCCGCATTTACAAAATGTTCATAGTTATCAAGCCAACGATTTCGGAGCTATAGTTGCAGCAGCAGCATTGGCACATGATATCGGGAATCCTCCATTTGGGCACTCAGGCGAAAAAGCCATCGGCGAGTTTTTTAAAACAGGAAACGGTAAGGAATTTAAATCGCAATTAACAGAAAAAGAATATCAAGATTTATGTGATTTTGAGGGAAACGCTAATGGATTCAAAATTTTAACCGAAAGTAGAGCAGGCAGAAATGGCGGATTACGGTTAAGCTACGCCACACTTGGTGCGTTTACAAAATACCCAAAAGAGTCACTTCCTAAAAAGCCAACACCCCATATTGCCGATAAAAAATATGGTTTTTTTCAAAGTGAAAAAGACGACTTTATTGATGTTGCCAACGAACTCGGATTGTTAAAAAGAAGCAAAACCGATCTTAGTTTCTCACGTCATCCCTTAGCGTTTTTAGTTGAAGCTGCTGATGATATTTGCTACACCATCATCGATTTTGAAGATGGCATTAACTTAGGCTTAATTCAAGAGGAATTTGCATTGGAATATCTCTCAAAAATAATTAGAGAAACCATTAAACCCGAAAATTATTATGCGCTGTCAACAAAAGAAGATCGCATAGGCTATTTACGTGCTTTGGCAATAGGCTCGCTCATTAACGAAGCGGTCGATATTTTTATGAAAAACGAAGACGCTATTCTAAAAGGTGATTTTGATTGTGCCTTGTTAGATAAAAGTAAATATGAAGCACAAATTAACGATATTTTAAAAATTAGTATCGATAATATTTACCAATCTACAGAAGTTGTAGATAAAGAAATTGCCGGTTATGGCGTTATAAACACCCTATTAAACACCTATACCCATGCCATAAATAACAGCTTCAATAATACGGCATCAAATTATGACAAACTCATTTTAAAACACTTACCAAAAACCATTAAAACCGAGCATTCCAGTTTATACCAACGCCTATCAAGTGTATGTTATTACGTGTCACTTTTATCAGATAGCAAAGCTATTTTAGAGTACAAAAAGATAAAAGGTATTGAGTTTTAAAACAATGTCATTTTAAGTGTCACACTAATAAAGTGTTATGTATCTAGAAGTTGGGCGTTACCCTGAAAAAGGGTCGGGCTTTCAATACTCGCTTCCTCCTGCGTCGGCGAGCTCAAACATGCCGTTCAATCCCTAACGCGATTATTTGTTAAGGCAGTTTTATTCATGAAGTCTTTTTTTTATTTAGAAAGGAGTGAATAAATTTTAGAGTTTCGTTTAACGTGTTTAAGATTATTTTTTTGAGTAAAATATTTTATAAGGTATTGGCCTTAGTTCATTTGATGATAAAAAAATTAACATTTCGATATAATATCGTTTCGTTTATTTCGATTATATTTGTATGACGAATAAAATAAAATTAATTATGGAACACTTTAACGACATAAAAAAACCTTCTAAAAAAGAGCAGATTGCAGCTATGGAATCTTATAATGCTCTTGCCGCTACATTGGAGGGATTACACTCTGAAAACCCAGAAATTGAAATTGAGGAAACTTCAGAAAAAATAAAGATCCCTTTAAAAGCTCTTAAATTGTTAGCAAAAATATTAAAGGCTACAAGTCAAGGAAAACCTATTTCTGTAGTTCCTATTGCCACAGAAATGACTACTCAGGCAGCAGCTGAATTATTAGGCTGTTCAAGGCCTCATTTTGTTAAATTACTTGAGAAAGGACAGATTCCTTATACTATGGTTGGTAGACATCGTCGTGTTAAATTTCAGGATGTTATGGATTATAAGAAAGCTATGAAATTGAAACAGGAACAATTTCTTATCGATATGATGAAGTCTGACGAAGAATTAGGATTATATGATTCATAGTGTGCGATTTACTTGTGTTCTAGATACAAACATTATTTATCCAATCGAAATTAGAGATTTATTATTTTGGTTTGCACATTATGATTTATTTACTCCTAAATGGAGTAATCATATTTTTGATGAATGGGAAGATGTAATGGCAAGAAAAGGAGTGGCTAAAAGAGAAATTGAGAAAAGGACAAATTTTGCTAATTTAGCTTTTCCCGATGCGCTTGTTATTAATTATGAGCCTTTGATTGATGGGTTGACTTTACCTGATGAAAAAGACCGTCATGTATTGGCAGCTGCAATAAAAACGAATGCAAATGTTATTGTAACGAATAATTTAAAAGATTTCCCAGAAAAATATTTGGCGTCTTTTGGATTAGTTGCTAAATCTGCGGATGATTTTATTGCGGATATAATAGATTTAAACCATGATAAAGCAATAGAGGCCTTTAGAAAATTAGTTTTGAATAGAAGAAACCCAGATTTGGATGAGTTTGAAGTTTTAGATAATTTAAGACAAAATGGATTAGTTGACTCTGCTAATTATTTACATTCGTTAATTTAGTGAAGTAACTCCAACTCAAAAAAATTCAAGAAGATTCTTTACAAAAGGTTGCTAAAAGCCTTAATCAAACTTTCAACATCCAAACCAACAAACTCTTGAAGTTCATCAACACTACCATGTTCAATAAAAGCATCAGGAACACCTAAAGTTTTAATAGTGTTTTTATAATTATTGGCTGATGCAAATTCTAAAATAGTACTTCCAAAACCACCTTTAATACTATTATCTTCAACGGTAATAATGGTATGGTAAGTTTTAAAAATAGTATCAAGTAGTTTCTCATCCAAAGGTTTTACAAAACGCATATCGTAATGCGACACATTCAAATTTAAAATAGCTTCAGAAACATTTTGCGCCATAGTTCCTATACTTAAAACTGTTAAATGGTTACCTTTTTTTAGTTGAATACCTTTGCCTATTTCAATTTTAGAAAATGGCTGTTTCCAATCTAAAGTAATGCCACGCCCACGAGGATACCTAATAGCAATTGGAAACTCTAAACCCAATTGTGCAGTGTACATCATGTTACGCAACTCAATTTCATTTCTAGGTGCAAAAATGATGAGGTTTGGAATGCATCGTAAAAACGATAAATCAAAAACACCATGATGTGTTGCGCCATCTTCACCAACCAAACCGGCTCTGTCTAAACAAAAAATAACTGGTAACTTTTGAATAGCCACATCATGAATTATCTGGTCGTAAGCACGTTGTAAAAACGTGGAGTATATATTACAAAACGGTATTAAACCTTGTGTTGCCATACCAGCAGCAAGTGTAACGGCGTGTTGTTCAGCAATACCTACATCAAAAGCGCGATCTGGAATTTCTTCCATCATATATTTCAACGAACTTCCAGTAGGCATTGCTGGCGTAATACCAACTATTTTTTTATTTTTTTTGGCAAGTTCAACAATGGTTAGCCCAAAAACATCTTGATATTTTGGAGGGAACATCTCATTTGATTTCACTGGTAAATCGCCAGTTTTAGCATCAAACTTTCCTGGAGCATGATATTTTACTTGGTCTGCCTCAGCTTGTTTCAAGCCTTTACCTTTTGTAGTAATAATGTGTAAAAATTTAGGCCCTTTTATAGATTTTAATCGTTTTAATTCTGATATAATTTTATCGATATCATGCCCATCTATAGGTCCTGAATAATCAAAATTTAAGGCTTCAATAATATTATTTCGCTTTTGAGTGCCTTTTTTAACGTTGGCTAAATATTGTTTAAGCGCACCAACACTTGGGTCTATTCCAATGGCATTATCATTTAAAATAACCCATAAATTGGCATCGGTAACTCCAGCATGGTTTAAGCCTTCAAAAGCCATGCCTCCAGCAATACTAGCATCACCAATTACGGCTATATGTTGTTTTTCTAAATCGCCTTTTAATTTTGAAGCAATAGCCATACCTAAAGCCGCCGAAATAGATGTTGAAGCATGCCCAACACCAAAAGTATCATAAATACTTTCATCTCGTTTTGGAAATCCGCTTATGCCTCCAAGTTGGCGGTTGGTATGAAAATTATCGCGGCGTTCTGTTAAAATTTTATGACCGTAGGCTTGATGGCCAACATCCCAAATCAATTGATCTTCGGGTGTGTTAAATACGTAATGTAATGCAATAGTAAGTTCTACAACACCTAAACTAGCTCCTAAATGGCCTTCTTTAGTGGCAACAATATTTATAATGAATTCACGTAATTCTTTGGCAAGTTGAGGTAAGTCTTTTTGATTTAAAAGACGGAGTTCTTTTGGGGAATTTATGGTATTTAAAAGATTGCTCATTAATTTACAAATGTAATATTTTGAAATTGTATTTTTGTTACTATGATAGAACCTTTTGACGACATTTATTTCATGAAAAAAGCCCTTCAAGAAGCAAATGCTGCTTTTGATAAAGGTGAAATACCAGTAGGTGCTGTTATCGTTATTGATAATAAAATAATAGCACGCGGACATAATTTAACCGAAACATTAACCGATGTAACGGCACACGCAGAAATGCAAGCCATAACTGCTGCTGCAAATTTTTTAGGTGGAAAATATCTCCAGAATTGTACCTTGTATGTTACGTTAGAACCTTGCCAAATGTGTGCAGGTGCATTGTATTGGAGCCAGATTTCTAATATTGTTTATGGCGCAAGGGATGAAGAACGCGGTTGCATTACATTGAAAACAAAGCTGCATCCAAAAACAAAAATAAAAGGCGGTGTGTTGGCAGACGACGCTTCATCACTCTTAAAGCGGTTTTTTATTGAAAAGCGAAATTTGAATTGATTTTTATCATCCTGAACTTGTTTCAGGATCTCATTTAATATTTTTTCCGCTTTTGATTTTCTCTCATTTTATCCAAATTTTCCTTGGTAAGCATATAATCCTTGGGGTCTTTATCTTTCCATCTGTAATAAGAAAATAATGGAAATACTAAAAAAAATAATCCTGCTACACCAAAGCCAATAAATTTTTGTGAGTTTTCAGACTCTGTAAAAAAACCAGTAAGGATACTCCCGAAAGAGGCAATAAATAATATTAAAGTGATATATTTTATAGAAGTCATTTATTAAATATTACTTAGTAAAATTAATCAATTGCTGCCTGTAAGCAGTTAATAATTTAGATTTTGAAATATATCCAAAGTACTTTCCATCTTTAATAACTGGTAAATTCCATGCGCCGCTGGCTTTAAAATTATCCATAATATCTTGCATAGAATCTGCGTCATAATTAATAATACCAGCATCAGCATGCATTAAGCTAGCGGCATCTACTTTGTCATAAAGATCTGTGTCAAACATAATGTGCCTAATATCATCAAGTCTAATAACGCCCAAAAATTTATGTTCGTCATTTACTACAGGAAAATGATTTCGTGAAGATTTAGCAACAGCATTCTTTAAAATATCTCGAAGTTTCATTTCTGGTTTTAAAACTATAAAATTGGTTTCAATCACTTTATCAATATCTAAAACCATGAGGACGTTTTTGTCTTTATCGTGCGTCATTAATTCGCCACGTTCTGCAAGCTTAAGCGTATAAATAGAATGTGAAATATAATATTTTGTAATACTGAATGAGATGGCTGAAACTAGCATTAAAGGAACAAAAAGTTCGTAGCCACCAGTTATTTCGGCAATAAGGAAAATTGCAGTTAGCGGCGCATGTAAAACACCGGCCATTAAACCCGTCATGCCTATTAACGTGAAATTAGATTCTGATACTTGAAAATCTAACCCAATATTATTAATAATTTTAGCGAAGGCATTCCCTAAAGCACTTCCCATAACCAAGGTTGGAATAAAAACACCGCCAACGCCACCAGCTCCAAAAGTGGTGGTCATAGCTACGGCTTTGAAAACTGCAATGCCAAGTAAAAGGCCAATAACTATCCAAATATTTGATAAATCTAAATTAAAAGGGGTTATGCCAATCGCAGATAAATGATCGCCTTTTAAAAGGTTATTCATAATGCCATAACCTTCACCGTATAATGGCGGAATGAAATATAACATGGTGCCAATAGCTAAACCACCAATTAATAAGCGAATTGCACGACTTTTAAATTGTTTAAAAAAGTTGGTTATGGCAAAAAATACTTTTGAAAAATATACAGATGCGAGTCCAGTAACAAGTCCTAAAATGATGTAAAAAGCAATATCATTTATTTGGAATTTATCAGTAAGTTCAAATCGTAATAACACATCAGTTCCTAAGAAAAAATAAGAGGTAACAACTGCCGAAACGGATGCTAATAAAAGAGGGACTAACGAGGTAAATGCAATATCTAAACTAAATATTTCAATGGCAAAAACAATGGCAGCAATGGGTGCTTTAAACATAGAAGCCATGGCGCCTGCTGCTGCGCAGCCAATAAGTAGCATTCGTGTTTTTTGATTCATATGAAACAAGCGCGCCGCATTTGAACCTAACGCAGAACCTACGCTTACTGCGGGCCCTTGTAAACCTACAGACCCACCAAAACCAGCTGTTAAAGGCGCGGTTATTAAAGCGGCATAAATATTATACCGTGGAATAATTCCGTTTAGTTTTGAAATCGCATATAAAGTTGATGAAATACCATGTCCGATATGTTTTTTTAACCACACTTGCTTGATAACATAAACTAAAAATAAGCCTATCATTGGGAAAATGAAATACAACGAATTTTGGTAATTATTGAAAAAATCTAACTCAAATAATTGCCTAATATAGTGCGTGAAGTTTTTTAGTAATACAGTTCCAATTCCTGCAAGAAAACCAACTAAAATACTAAGCATATAAATAAACTGGCGTTCAGAAATATGTTTATATTTCCAAATCAGAAATTTTCTTAATAGTTTTTTAGTGGTAAAAGGCATTTTTAAAATTACTAAAAAAATCCTGCCAAAAGCAGGATTTAATTTTTTATGATTTTAAATTAAGTTTTAAGCTCAATTCTGTTAGTTGTTGATCGTCAATTGGAGCAGGAGCGTCTATCATTACATCTCGCCCATTATTATTTTTAGGGAATGCAATAAAATCTCTAATCGTTTCTTGCCCGCCTAAAATGGCAACTAGTCTGTCCAATCCAAATGCTAAACCTCCATGTGGCGGTGCGCCGTATTGAAAAGCATCCATTAAAAATCCAAATTGCGCTTTGGCTTCTTCTGGCGTAAAGCCTAAATAATCAAACATTAAAGCTTGAGTTGCTGCATCATGAATACGAATGGAACCACCTCCAATTTCATTTCCATTTAAAACCAAATCGTAAGCATTAGCTTTCACATCTCCAGGATTGGTTTTCAATAATTCTAACTGTCCGGGTTTTGGAGATGTAAACGGGTGGTGCATGGCGTGGTAACGTTCTGTATCTTCATCCCATTCTAATAAAGGAAAATCCATTACCCAAAGTGGGGCAAATTCTTTTGGGTTTCGTAAGCCTAAACGTTCGGCTAACTCCATACGTAAAGCACTCAATTGTGCTCTTACTTTATTTTTATCTCCAGAAAGTACACAAATTAAATCGCCTGATTTTGCACCAGTAACTTCAGCCCATTTTGCTAAATCGTCTTGATCGTAAAATTTATCTACCGAAGATTTAAAAGTTCCATCTTCATTACATCGAGAATAAACCATGCCTAAAGCACCAACTTGCGGACGCTTTACCCAATCTATTAATTTATCTATTTCTTTTCTTGTGTAGCTGTTTCCTCCTGGAACTGCTATTCCAACAACCAACTCAGCAGTATTAAAAACGCCAAAATCTTTATGTTGCGCGACTTCATTTAATTCGCCAAATTCCATCCCAAAACGAATATCGGGTTTGTCATTTCCGTAGAGGCGCATGGCATCATCGTAAAGCATTCTTGGGAATTTTTCAATGTCAACACCGTTTACTTCTTTTAATAAATGCCGTGTTAAACCTTCAAAAGCATTTAAAATATCTTCTTGCTCAATGAACGCCATTTCGCAATCAATTTGAGTAAATTCAGGTTGTCTATCTGCGCGTAAATCTTCGTCTCTAAAGCATTTTACAATTTGAAAATATTTATCCATGCCGCCAACCATAAGTAATTGCTTAAAAGTTTGAGGCGATTGTGGAAGTGCATAAAATTGTCCAGCATTCATGCGAGATGGCACCACAAAATCGCGTGCACCTTCTGGGGTAGATTTAATTAAATAAGGCGTTTCAACTTCTATAAAACCTTCTTTTGATAAGTAGTTTCTAACTTCTTGAGTGACTTTATGTCTAAAAATCAAGCTATTTTTTACAGGGTTACGGCGAATATCTAAATAGCGATATTTCATGCGTAACTCCTCGCCACCATCTGTTTTATCTTCAATGGTGAAAGGTGGAAGTAGCGATGTGTTCAAAATAGTTAACTGCGAAACTAATATTTCAATATCGCCTGTTGGTATATTTGGGTTTTTTGAAGCACGTTCAATCACTTGCCCTTTAACTTGAATAACGAATTCACGTCCTAAATTTTGAGCTTGTTTTATTAAGTCTTTAGAAGTGCGCGCTTCATCAAAAACCAATTGTGTAATGCCGTATCGGTCTCGTAAATCTACCCAAACAATAAAGCCTTTATCTCTTGATTTTTGAACCCAACCTGCAAGGGTAACTTCTGTATTGATATGCGATGCTCTTAACTCACCACAATTATGACTTCTGTACATATTAAAATTTTGAAGTGCAAATTTAATCAAATACGTTTTAGTATGAATTGTTCTGCTAATTTTTTTGGATTTTATATCATAACACTATGTCATTTATATAAATTTAAAATAATTAGTTTTTAATTCTTAACCCGACCGCCATATACCGATATTATGCTGCATACTGAATAT
>TARA_R110002096_G_scaffold111174_2_pt1 | contig 41666 bp, 41 predicted proteins | sample TARA_R110002096 | Tara Oceans TARA_R110002096 (sample SAMEA4397295) | marine metagenome | biome: Polar Biome; feature: [DCM] deep chlorophyll maximum layer (ENVO:01000326); material: water (ENVO:00002006), including particulate matter (ENVO:01000060) such as... | depth 35 m
TGGGGAGGCTGGGAGGGGCTATTTATATTTACCTGATAAATCTTTTGCTACAGTTGTTAATGTATCTGTAACTTCATCAGTTAATTTACCTGCTTTTAAAGTACTAAGTACTCCTGCATGTTTCGCTTTTAAGAATTCTAGAAAATCTCTTTCAAATTCTTTTACTTTTTCAACTGGCACGTCTCTTAATAAGTTTTTAGATCCTGCATAAATAATTGCTACTTGATCTTCAACTTTAAAAGGATCATTTTGCGCTTGTTTTAAAATTTCAACATTACGCTTCCCTTTGTTAATAACGTTTAAAGTAACCGCATCTAAATCTGATCCAAACTTAGCAAACGCCTCTAATTCACGATACTGTGCTTGATCTAATTTTAAAGTACCTGCAACTTTCTTCATGGATTTAATCTGTGCATTACCACCAACACGAGATACAGAAATACCTACGTTAATTGCCGGACGTACACCAGAGTTAAATAAATCTCCATCTAAGAAAATTTGGCCATCTGTAATCGAAATTACGTTTGTTGGAATATATGCCGATACGTCACCGGCTTGAGTTTCAATAATTGGTAATGCTGTTAATGAACCACCGCCTTTTACGATTCCTTTTAATGAGTCAGGAAGGTCGTTCATGTTTTTAGCAATTTCATCATTATTGATTACTTTTGCAGAACGCTCTAATAATCTTGAGTGTAAATAAAACACATCACCAGGATATGCTTCACGTCCCGGTGGGCGACGTAATAATAAAGACACCTCACGGTAAGCAACGGCTTGTTTTGATAAATCATCAAATACAATTAATGCTGGACGACCAGTATCTCTAAAATATTCTCCAATAGATGCTCCTGTAAACGGCGCATACACTTGCATTGCAGCAGGATCTGATGCATTTGCAGCTACTATAGTCGTATAAGCTAAAGCCCCTTTTTCTTCTAAGTTTTTAGCAATTAAAGCTACTGTTGAAGCCTTTTGGCCTATAGCAACATATATACAATATACAGGCTCACCTGCATCGTAAAATTCTTTTTGGTTTATAATGGTATCAATACAAACTGCTGTTTTACCAGTTTGACGGTCACCAATTACCAGCTCACGTTGTCCTCTACCAACTGGAATCATAGCATCAATAGCCTTAATACCTGTTTGTAATGGCTCAGTTACTGGCTCTCTATAAATAACACCTGGCGCTTTACGCTCTAAAGGCATTTCGTAAGTTTTACCAGAAATCGGTCCTTTACCATCAATAGGGTTTCCTAAAGTATCCACAACACGACCAACAATACCTTCACCAACTTTGATAGATGCGATACGAGATGTACGTTTTACAGTAGAACCTTCTCTAACACCTACAGAAGTACCTAGCAATACAATACCTACGTTGTCTTCTTCAAGGTTTAGTACGATTCCTTCTAGTCCGCCATCGAATTCTACTAACTCACCATATTGTGCGTTAGCTAATCCGTAAGCACGAACAATACCGTCACCTACTGTTAATACCGTTCCTACTTCATCTAATGAAGCACTAGCCTCAAAACCTGAAAGTTGTTTTTTTAAGATTGCTGATATTTCAGCTGGTTTTACTTCTGCCATCTTTATTATGTTTAAATTTCGTTTTAAATCGCATTTCGCATAGCTTTCGCTGGGTACTTTCAATGAAAATATATTTTCATTTCAGTAATGCTCAATGTGACAAAACGTTTTTAATTTAATGTAAATTCTCTTTTTAATTTATTTAGCTGATTTGCAACACTTGCGTTGTATTGTAAATCGCCTATGCGTAAAATGAAACCACCTAAAATGCTTTCATCAATAATACTTTTTACTTCAACATTTTTTCCTGTAAGTGCTTTAGCTTTTGCTAAAACTTTCTTCTCTAAATCTGCTGTTAAAGCTACTGCAGTTGTAACAGTTGCAAGCTCAATGCCTTTTGATTCATCTAATAATTGACTATATTTTAAAGCTACATCGCCTAAAATATCAATTCTATTATTACTATTTAAGGTGTCTATTAAGCTTAAAGTTGTTTTATTTGAACTTTTAAAAACTTCTAATAAAACTGATTTTTTTACGGAAGAAGGAATTACAGGACTTTGAAGCGCTTCGCGTAAATCGTTGTGATCTGTAATAGTGCTAACAATTAGCTTCATATCGCTATTTACAGCATCTGCTGATTTTTGATCTGATGCTAAACTTAACACTGCTTTTGCGTAACGTATTGCTGCTCTTGCTCCTGCCATTTTTTAATGGTATAATTTTTTTCCTTTTTTCTCCCCCTTTGGAGAGATTAAGAGGGGATTAGTTTAATGATTTTTCAGCTAACATTGTTTCAACCAATTTTAATTGCTTGTCTTTGTTAGATAATTCTGTACGCACTACTTTTTCAGCAATCTCTAAAGATAAGCCTGCAACGTGATTTTTAAGTTCTGCCATAGCAGCTGTTTTTTCACTTTCAATGGCAGCTTGTGCTTGTGCAATCATTTTATTTGCTTGTGTTTGAGCTTCGCCTTTTGCATCTTCAATCATTTTATTCTTCATGTCGCGCGCTTCTTTCAACATCGTTTCACGTTCTGCTCTGGCTTCTTTTAATAATTTTTGATTATCAGCTTGAAGGTTTTGCATTTCTAGTTTTGCTTTTTCAGCAGAGTCTAATGCGTTTTTTATACCTTCTTCTCTATCATTTACAGAATCTAAAATAGGTTTCCAAGCAAATTTCTTTAAAAAAAGAATTAAAGCTATGAATAAAATAGCTTCCCAAAAAAACAATCCTAATGAAAAGTTTTCAAATAATTTTTCCATAATAATTTATATTTCTAAAAAACTTATGTTTAATTAAAAGAACAGCTATAACCAACCGTTATAGCTGTTTCTTGTTTGTTTTATACTGCAAATAAAGCAGCAAATCCAATACCTTCAATTAAGGCTGCTGCAATAAGCATAGCCGTTTGAATTTTTCCTGTAGCTTCAGGTTGACGAGCAATTGCATCCATAGCAGAACCACCGATTCTACCAATACCAATACCAGCACCAATCACGATCAATCCTGCTCCAATCATTTCTAATCCTGTAATATCCATAATATATAAATTAATTAATTAAACATTCAATTTATTAATGACCTTCCTCATGGTCATGTTCTTCAACTGCCATACCAAAATATAATGCTGAAAGCACTGTAAAAATATAAGCTTGTAAAACCGCAACAAGCAACTCTAAAATAGCTAATAAAAACGCTAAGAATAACGATAGCGGAGTACCTAACCAATTTTTTGCTAAAAACGCAATACCAATAATACTCATTAATACTACATGTCCCGCCGTAATATTTGCATACAAACGAATCATTAACGCAAATGGTTTAATAAAAGTTCCTAATAATTCTATTGGTGCCAAAATTATTTTCATTGGCCATGGCACACCAGGCATCCAAAAAATATGTTTCCAATAATTTTTATTTCCTGAAAACGTTGTGATCACATAGGTCATTAGTGCTAAAGACAACGTTACTGCTATGTTATTTGTTACATTCATACCAATTGGTACTAACCCAAACAAATTAACAATCCATACAAAGAAAAACACAGTTAATAAATAACTCATGTATTTTTTATAATGCTTTTCCCCAATGTTAGGTCTGGCTATATCATCGCGTACATAAAGCACAATAGGTTCTAATAAACGCCCCATCCCTTTTGGCATGCCATTATTTTTTTTATATGATTTTGCCATACGACTAAACATAAAAAACATGATTGCAAATACCAAGAAAATTAAAGTAACATTCTTTGTTATTGAAAAGTCTAATGGTTTTTCATTTATGGCGTGGTTATGTTCATCTTCTAAAATCTCTCCATTTGGGCCGTCTACTTTATAAATTTTTGAATGATGTAATTTGTAGTAATCTCCACCAACCTCTGCAACTGTTTCCCCGTGATGAAATTTAGAAGACGAAAATACTTTTAACCCATTATCCCAAAGTATTACTGGTAATGGAAAACCTACATGTACCTCTTCTCCAGAATCTTTTGTGTATGAAAACAATCCGAAGTCATAAGAATCCTTTAAATGGTGTTGAATGTATTCTTTTACCTTTGTCTTTAAATCGGTTTTTTGTTCACCGTTATCAGGTCCTTCTTGTCCAAAAGAAACAAAGGCTGTAAAAAGAAATAAGAATGTTATTGGTTTTAAAGATATTTTTCTTCGCATATTCCTCTAACTAATAGTGGCTTAAAAATCGGTGCAAAGGTATGTTTTTATCTCAAAATCCAAAACAATTTTATCTTTTATTTTAATATGCTTAATTAATGTTTTTAATCTAGTTTATTTAGCCATTTACTAAGACTTACAGATTCTAAAATTAAGCCAATAACATAAGGTGCAAAAAAAGCAGCAAACTCTAATTTAGTTATCACCCCATCTAGCTTGTAAAAAGGATAAAAAACAATAAAAAAAACGGTGAATTTTAATAAACTTCCTGCTAAAAACAAAAACCCAAGTTGGCTTTTATATTTTTCTCTAAGTAAATAAAGCACTCCAAAAATACCAACAACTAAAATAAGGTTTACTAAATAGGCTGGTACTATTCTGTTTTCAAATAAAGGCAAATCTAATGTGCTTAATATTGCTAAATGAATACCAAAAGCGATAATTAAAATTACAACTGCCTTTATTATGAAGCTAAAAAAAGGGTTACTCATTAATATTTAATTCTATTAACTTGTTTAAGAACAGCGTACAAAGATATGGCTACACCAAGAAGCGTCAATATAATAACATAAAGTTTTTCCCCTTCGTTATAATTCGTGTCCAACCATCTGCCTAAAAGCACAAACAGGTATATAGTTACACCCATTTGAAGACCAATCCCCATAAGGATTGCAGCGTTTTTAAGCTGTTTTCCCGGTTTCTGGTTTTCTTTGTTCTTGAGGTTGTTGTCCACTTTTATTCATTTCTTTAACTGTGCCTTTCATGACGCAAGTTACATTAAAAGTCGCACCGGGTTCTATAGCTAATTTACCAACAACCACATCGCCTTCAATGTGCGCTGAAGCTTTTAAAGTAAGTGTGCCCGATAGCGCCAATTTTCCTGAAAATTTTCCATCAAAATAAGCATCGGTACCTTGTAAAGTGCCTTTAATGTAACCATCTTTTCCAACAACTACTTTTCCTGATGTTTTAATATTTCCTTCAATTGTACCATCAATTCTAAAATCGCCTTCACTATTAAAATCACCGACCATTTTAGTGCCTTGTGATATGATGTTTTGATTAGATGTTGCTTCTCCCATGTGTTTGTCTTTTTTGTTATCAGAGAACATAATTCTGCTAAGTTTTAATTGTTATTAATATTTAAGTAAGAATCCAAATTTTTATGAATTTGAATAATTTGATAGTTTGCAGAAGATACTGCAAAATACGGGGCTTTTATTTTTTTCTTGTTTTCTTTCGTTAATAATTGATCGAATGTTTTAGCTACTTGCGGGTTTTTAAAACCATGAACAACTACAAATTTTGTTTCAGGGTTGTATCCATCAACAGATGATTTTAAATTGTAATATCTAATACTTTCCAGAACTTCGTCTAACGTTTTTTGAAAAGCTAAAGCTTTTTCAGGTTCCGAATTTTTAAATTGAAAAATAACCTTATGATTGCTAATAATGCTGTCATTTTCTTCAATAAAATCTGAGCTGGCAATTTTTGGCAATAAACTGCTTTGAATATTTTGCGCTTGCTTGCCTTCATCTGTATTAGCATAGGTTACTGCCAATGCTCCAATAGCTTCTTTGTATGCTTCATATCCATATAATCTACCCGTAGCTGTGGCTTTTAAAAGCTCAAATTTAGGAACAATAGGTTCGCCATCAAACCTTTTTATATACTCTTCACTTTTAGAAATTACATTTAAATACTCTTGGTTTTCATGCTGAGTGTATAGCGCTTCGTATAAACTTTCAGGGCTATTTTCATCCTTATCTGAAATGAGTTCAGGGTTTTCTAAAATACTTGCATATCGAGATTCTGGATACGTTTTTATAATTTCAGCTTTAGTAATAGATGCTTCATCATTTTCTCCTAAAAGTTCATAAATTTTATAGAGATTATATTTTGATGGTAATACTAATCGGTCTTCAGGATCACTTTTAAGTAAGTTTTGAAGTTTGTCTTTAGCCAATTCGTATTCTTTGAATTTTTCTTTATAAATCAAACCTAATTGATAATACGCGTAGTTCCTTTCTTTTGAAATACTATCAATAACTTTTTCGTCGGAAGGAATTTTAGAGATGTAAAACTGAGGATCAAACTTTTCTTCATCTGAAGCTGAAGCTATAATATCATTATTTGCAATTATAGTGTTTGCACCGCCAGATTTAGCTTTACTAGACCATCTCCAATTATCTTCTAATGGTCTATCGCCCCATATTTTAACAAACTCGTTTTTACCATAAGCGACAGTAATTGGGTTGTAAAAATAAAAAGCCGTTGCTTGATTTTGTGCTTCAACTTTGGATGTTTGATTTCCAATAGTATTCACAGTTGCTAAACCAGTATTTCTAGCTAATGCTTCCGTTTTTTTCTTTTCTGCTTCTGCTTTTTCTTTTAGTTTTTCAACTAAATTCTCAAAGTATGCAAGCCTTTCTGCTTCTGGTAAGTTTACTAAATTTAGTACGCTATCGTTTACTTGCGCAATGGCTTCGTAATAAATAACATCTTCTAAATTATCGCGTTTACGCTTTATAATACGGTAAGGTTTCGAGTTTAAAACCAAACTAGTCATGGTGCTATCGTAATATTCGCCTGCGGTTCTATAAATAGATTTATCGAAATTCATATCGCCCAGAATTTCGTAGTTTTTAGCTTTTAATATCTTGTCTGAGGAATCCGTTCGTAACGATTTATTATAATAAGTAACCGCCGTAGAATCAGATTGATTCATTCTATTGTATTCACCTATTTGGTGATAAATTTTATCTAAAAATGGACGGTTTTCTCTGTTTTCTTCAAGTTCTGCAAGTAACTCTGTAACTTCTAGCTTGCTTCCGTTTTCGAAATCGAAATTTTTAATTTTCTCCAAATAAGCAGAAATCATATAGATTCTTGGAGTTTTTCTGTTCAATTCAATCACTCTATCAAAAACAATATTGGCACTGTCTTTATAACCTAATTGATTGTATAATTGCCCTTGAATAAAACGGTATCTTCCGCGTTCGTCGTTGTTTTTTGTGGCTTGTGCTGCTATTTCTAATTGCGCAATGGCCGTATCTACAACTTTAATATTTAAATACGCTTGTGCCAACATAGACGTGGCGTCTGCCAAATCTTGACCTTCCAAATCTTCTTGCCTTAAAAGACGTTTTAGATTTTTTATGGCTAACTCATCATTATCTAATCGGATATTTGTTTTTTCACGCCAAATTTTAGCTTGATTTATCTTATCGCTGGCAGGATATTTATAGAGAATGTAATTAAAAGCTTCTAAAGCAGGAATAAAACGTTGATCGAAATATCTTGATTTTCCCAGAAGCAAATAGGCTTCATCCATTTGTGGGTTTCGCTCTTTTCCCGCTATAGTAATACTATGCTTTTGTATTGCTTTTGCTGCTTTTTCTTCAGCTCTGTTAAAGTTTTCATTTTTAGATTGCCCAGGAAGTACAATGTCTTCAGAAATTTGCATACGCTCTATGGGTAGAATATCCCAATAGTCATCAAAATAACTGGAATTAAGGCTGCTTTTTCCCTGTTCTAAAGCATTATAACCGTTGTAAAGTGCATTAAATTCTGCAGTAACTGCATGATAATTTCGGTTAATAAATTTATCCTTTTTTCTAGAACAACTTATTACCAAAAAAGTAGAGCACGTAATAAGTAGTATGGTTTTAAAAGGCGTTTTCAATGCTGGTTTTATTAGTCTAGATAATAACTTTAAATTGGGCTTATTATTATATAGAATCGTAAAAATACATATCTTTTTGGATTAACCGATAAAATGTAACAACTTTTGGACTAACTGCTAATTAGAAAAATGCGCTTCTAGTTCTTTTAAAGTCGCTTCACTGGTTTGTAAATCTTTTACAACTTCACCTTTTTCAAGTACAACAATACGTTCGCAAACATCGGTTACATGCATTAAATCATGACTTGATATTAAAACAGTAACGCCTTTGGTTTCTGCTAAATCTTTAATAATACCTTTTAAGCGTATTTGGGTAGTTGGGTCTAAATTTGCAAAAGGCTCGTCGAGAATAACCACTTCTGGATTTCCTATTAAAGCTGCAACAATGCCTACCTTTTTTTGGTTTCCTTTACTTAAATCTCGTAAGTATTTTTTTTGACCCAATATTTCGCCATGGAAAAAATCTTGAAATTGAGAGACTAATTTATTAACGTCAGCTTTATTTTGACTGCGTAATTCACCAATAAAATAAAAGTACTCTTCCGCGGTTAAATAACCTATTAAAAAGCTTTCATCTATAAAAGCAGATGTAAAAGGTTTCCAGTCTTCACTTTCGTTTACTTGAATATTATTACTTTTAATATAACCTGTTGTTGGCTGAATTAAATCCAGCAATAAGCTAAAATAAGTAGTTTTCCCTGCGCCGTTATTTCCAACCAATCCAAAGCTTTGCCCTTTAGGAATATCTAAAGCGCTTATGTTTAAAACTTCGTTGCCAGCGTATTTTTTTGATAAATTAGATGTTGTTATCATAATTTTATGTTGTTAGTTATTTTGATCGAAAGCATCAATCATTTTATATTTTGATTCTAAATATTTTACCGTAATAGCTTTCATTAATTTTTGATGAAATATGATGCCTATAATTCCTAAAACGGCTAATACTAAACAGGCTATTTCAAAGCTTATTAAAAAGTAAAATAGGGCAAATAATCCCATTGGTAGAATTAATAAAGGAATACCAATAAGCCACTGCACTGCTCCTGTACCTTGATAATTAAACGCTGCTTTTTGACTTAAATCAATCTTTTTCCTGTTAAAAGACCCACCATATAATATTACATGCGTATTAACGCCTACATTATAAATAGCAGCTGCAAAATGTGCTAGTAAAATTTTCCAACCAAAGAATACATAAGGAATACCAAGCACAAATAATATCACAACACTTAATGCCATTAAAGTGAATTTCGAGTTTAAATATTGTTCGTATTTAATATTCTGGCTCATGAGTAGCTTATAATAACCGCTATCCCAAGCTGGAATGAACTGACCAAAATTGATTAAAAAAATACCTGTTGAAAAAATGCCTATGAACACAAAAAACCAAGGCATATTTTGATAAGTTGATTGCGGATAGAAAAATAAGCCATAAAGTAAGCCTAAAATTAACATCCAAACGGCTGATTTTGTGCGTTTATTTCGCCAAATTAATTTTAAATCGAGTTGCATGAAGGGTGCGATATCTCCAAAGTTTTTTGTCCACTCTAAATTTGCAGTATTTACTTCTTTTACTTTTTCTTTTAAACCACTATCTAAAAATAATTTTTGTCGCAATAATTTAAAATTGAAAAAATAAAGCCCAATTAAAATAAATATTGGGATTAAAATTAAAATGGGCGACTCGTAAATAGCGGTAAATCCTTTTCCAACAAGTTCTGTAAAGGATATAATATTGAAGTAATTTAAAGCAAATAAACCTCCTGAAAATAAAATTAATGGAAGAAAAGACAATTCGGTTTCTGCTGAAAAACTTTCAATAATAAAGTTTAAAAAATTAATACAAAGTGTCGTAATTATTAATGCGAGCATCCAAACTAAAACGGATGTTGATGGATACCCTTTTACCATTAAAATAATTCCAAATGGAATAATGGCGAAAAGCGGTAAAAAATTAAAAAACGATACCGCAGATTTTTCTAAAACATAATTTACAATCTTACGCTTTTTAATAGGTAATGTAAGCATCGGCTTTATACTCATTACTGGTAATTTCTGAAAGAAAAATCTAAAAATTAAATCGCCTAAAATCCAATAGAATAGAAAACCATTTAATACCATTAATGGATCTTGTTCTGGATAAAGTTTTTTAAGTGCTGGATACGTCACTAATCCCATGCCTAAAAAAATGGCTATAAAATAAAGTGCCATAAAGCCCATAAATATTTTTATCCCTATACTTTTTCCTAGACTAGCAGATCTAAAAAAAGATTTCCATTCTAAACTTAAAAATCGTTTTATCATGTTTTGGTTGATTAGAATTAAAAATTATTGAACTCTGGAGTGTTAGTATTATTTTTTATCAATTTGTTACAAACTTTAAAAAAACTCATAGTCTAAATATAATTTGCCTTAGCATGTATTTTAGTTACTTGTAAAAATAACAGTTTAATTATTCAGGACGAAATTTAGGGTTTACTAATGCACGCATAATCACAATATAATCTTCTAATTCTGCTAATTTTTTAACAGTTTCTCTAGTGCCTTTCTCTGTGAGTTTATAATATTTTCGTTTTCTTTTGCCTATCATTAAAGTTTCTGCCTCCACAAAACCTTGTGCTTTTAACTTATGCAGACATGGGTAAAGTGCACCTTCAGTAATAATTAATTCTCCTTGGGTAATTTCTTCTGCTCTTTGTGTTATTTGATAACCATACATCTTATCGTGCTCATTTAATAACTTGAGTATAATTGTAGCTAAACTACCTTTGTATAAACTGGAATTTTTCATAGTTATAAATATACATAAAATTATTATGCATAATAATTTTATGTATATATTTTTACCTTAAAAACTAGTACTATATGTAATGTCTTCACTATTTTTGTGAAAAATTTATAAATGTCTTCATTTCATAAACTATCTGTAAAAGATATTAAAAGAGAAACCGATAAAGCGGTAAGCATAAGTTTTAATGTACCTGAAAACTTAAAAACTACTTTTGCTTTTAAAGCGGGGCAATACATAACTTTAAAAACACATATTGACGGGCATGAAGTTCGCAGAGATTATTCCTTATGTGTGTCTCCAAAAAGTGGCGAACTAAAAGTAGCTGTCAAAGAAGTTGTAGATGGCACCTTTTCTGCTCATGCTAATAATACTTTAAAAGTTGGCGATGCTATTGAGGTTGGGCCACCAAAAGGACGCTTTGTTTTCACACCAAACGATTCTAAAACCAAAAACATAGCATTGTTTGCTGCAGGAAGTGGAATAACTCCTGTTTTAAGCATTATTAAATGTGCTTTAGAAGAAGAAGTTCACAGCAAAGTAATCTTAGTTTATGGTAACAAAACTGCCAAAGACACGATGTTTTTAAACGAACTTTTAGACCTTCAACACCACTATAAAGATCGATTTTCTATTCAGTTTGTTTTTAGTCAACAAGATCAAGACGATTCCATTTTTGGTAGAATTGAAAAAAGTACCGTTAATTATGTGGTGAAAAATAAGCACAAACATATTGAGGTTGATGCCTTTTACCTTTGTGGACCCGAAGCCATGATACACACGGTTAAAAATGTATTGACCGAACACGGTATTGATGAAAACCGTATTCATTTTGAGCTTTTTAAAGCTGCAAAATTAGATGAAGTTGAAGATGATGAAACGCTTGAAACTGGCAAAACTAAAATTACTATTACCGTTGATGATGAGACGACTACTTTTGAAATGTCTCAAAAACAAACTATACTTGAAGCCGCTTTAGATGAAGATTTAGATGCGCCCTATTCTTGCCAAGGTGGCATTTGTAGCAGTTGTTTAGCCAAAATTACGGAAGGAGAAGCTACGATGAGACAAAACAATATTTTAACTGAAAGTGAAGTCGCTGAAGGTTTAATTTTAACTTGTCAAGCTCATCCAACCTCAGCAACTATTGTGGTTGATTATGATGATGTTTAAAAGCCCCCTAACCCCCAAAGGGGAAATTAAAAGATGGATTTTATTTTTTCAATAATTGTTTCTGGTGAAATACTTCCAGCTGCTTCCTTGTAGTTTTCTGGATATTTATTGCCATAAACCGAAGTTGGAATTTTTGGAAATTTATTTTTATCTGCTAACAGCGCATAATCATTAGGTTGATTGAATGGCGCAAAACCAGCAAATGGATGTGTAACACCCCAAATAGTAATCACTTTTATTCCCAACATAGCCGCTAAGTGGGCATTTCCAGAATCCATTGAAAGCATAACATCTAAATTTGAAATAACATCCAATTCTTCATCCAAAGATAATTTTCCAGCAAGATTTATCGTGTTTGATATCTCACTTTCAAATTGATTAAGAATTTCTATTTCATTTTTTCCACCACCAAATAAGATAATTTGATGCTTTTTTGAAAGTTCCTGAATAACTATTTTCATTAAATGTAATGGATACATTTTGCCTTCATGAGCTGCAAAAGGGGCGATACCAATTAGAGGCTTGGTAGTTTCTCCAATAATTGATAAAATCTTTTTGGATAAAATAGCGCTTTCTGGAAATGTAGATTTTGATAAGTCTAATTGATAACCCAAGCCTTCAAAAACATCTACATATCTTTGATGTGTGGTTTTTAATTGCCTAAAAGCATTACCAGATATTAATGCCTTCTTTTCTGCTCGCCCTTTGTCAATAGCGGCAAATTGTTTACCTCTAAGAACCTTTTTTAAAATTTTGCTTCTTAGTACATTATGTAAATCGGCAATTGCATAAAATGCATGTTCTTTATTTAACTCTCTTGCTAGTTTATAAAGTCCGAAAACACCTTTATGTTCGCCTTTAACGTCAGCGAAAAAAATAGTAATGTTTTTTAAATCTCTAAATAAAGGTGAAAAAAAAGGACGCGTTAGAACGGTGATTTTGGTGTCAGGATAATTTTGGTTTAGTACTCTTAAAATAGGAATAGTCATAGCGACGTCTCCCAAAGCTGAAAGCCTAATAACTAATATGTTTTGCTTTGGTTTTGGCATTATGATTTAATTATAAAAATTACTGAACTAACCAAAATGAAAAACCTTGAATTTGGCTTTATTTCTTAACTATTTTTGACCACGTAAAACAGGATTCAACTCATCATCGTTATACATTTTCATTTGCTTGTAAACTTTCATGTATTTATCGCCTTTTTCAATGTCATTTAAAAGGGTATCGATGGCAGTTGATAAATCAACACGTTGTTCTAATAAAATATCTAATTTCTTTTGGCAAGCGGCTTTATGAGCATCAGAAGCATTTTTACGATTAGCTTCTTCTTCCATATGATAGACTTTTAAAGCTAAAATAGATAACCTGTCTACACCCCAAGCAGGACTTTCAGTATTTATAGTAGCATTCGCTTTTGGAGTTATATTATTGTATTTTTCAAGAAAATAACTATCTATATATTCAACCATATCCGTTCTATCTTGATTTGACGCATCAATTTGACGTTTTAAAGTTAAAGCCGCAACCGGATCTATTTGTGGGTCGCGAATAATGTCTTCATAATGCCATTGAACGGTATCAATCCAACATTTTCTATATAATAAATGGTCAATTAAATTAGATTTATCATATGGGTTTTCAAAAGATTGATCAACCGTGTTAATCACATGGTATTTTGCAATAACGTCTTGAAATATTTTGTTGGCTTTTTCTGTAAACATGCTTATAAAATTTAGGTTACAAATATACTTCATATTTACTTAACTTTACTAGTAGAAAACTGGCACTATGCATATTCACAACTTATCAACTAAAAACTCTATATTAAACACTTTTATTTCTGAAATAAGAGATAAAAATATTCAAAAAGACGCCATGCGATTTAGAAGAAATATTGAGCGCATTGGCGAAATTTTAGGTTATGAAATGAGTAAAACTCTAAATTATGAATCGGCTTCAATTACAACGCCTTTAGGTATTAATAATACACAATTAATAGATAACGATATTGTTTTGTGTTCCATTTTAAGAGCTGGTGTTCCGCTTCATAATGGGTTACTTAATTATTTTGACACCGCAGAAAACGCCTTTATTTCAGCATACAGACACCACAAGCATAACCCTGAAAGTTTTGAAATTATTGTTGAATATTTAGCTTGCCCAAATTTAGAAAACAAGACTTTAATTTTAGCAGATCCAATGTTGGCGACGGGTCAATCGATGGTTGCTACTTTTGAAGCTTTAAAACCATTTGGAACACCCAAAGAAGTGCATTTAATAAGTGTTATTGGAGCTCAATCTGGTGTAGATTTTGTTTCAAAAGCGTTTAACACTGATGCTCATTTGTGGATTGCAGCCATAGATGAAAAACTAAATGATAAAGGCTATATTATTCCTGGTCTTGGAGATGCTGGCGATTTGGCTTTTGGAGAAAAACTACAGCAATAGCAAAATAAAAGGGATTAAAATTAAAACGGATAAGAACACTTCTTTAAACCACTTTTCTTCAATAATTTCAATGTAGTTTGTAATTATAATTGATAATGGCGCAAACATAAATAAAAATTCACTACCATCTTTTCTTGGTGCAAAAACTATAATGGCAAAGCCAATTAATACTGCTACAATAATGGTATTAAATGACGCCCGAAACGCCTTTTTCTTTTGTTTAATGCTTTTAATATAAAATAGAGACGACCAAACACCAAAAGATAAAAGCATTGTTATAGCTACTAAATATCTGGATGAATTGTAACTACTATAATCAAAACTTACTTCGGGTAAGCTTTTAAAAGCTCCAAAAAAACTATCATTAAAAACTATTGAAACTCCAACTGTAATAATAAAAACCGTTAAAAATCCTACAAAAGGAATAATCCAATGGTTTATTTTATTATCTGTATATAAAACTAGTGAAGCAATAATTAAGACAAAAAATAAAATGGCCCAAAAATAGAAAAGTGCTGCGATAGCAATCCAAAAAGCAGCATCAAAAAGCTTTTTATTTACATTGGTTTGAGAACGAATACTCATAACTCTGCGTAGCCCAAGCAGCACAAAAAAATTGGAAAACAAGATATTAGTATGCGTTGTCCCTTCATATAAAGCAAGTAAAAATAGGCTAAATAAGAGTATTTCATAATTACCATTCTTACTCAAACTGTTTTTACTTACAATAAAATTAAGTAGTAAAATAGATACGTAGCACAATGAGAAAAGAGCTAACTGTTTAAAAATAAAAAGAGCGGAAACAGTAACGTTTTCTATAACTAACCTAGCTATAATAAAAGCCAATAGCGTAATAAAAAACACAATAATAAAATTTATTGGTTTAGATTTACTAAAAATGCTTGTAATCATTAACTGTTTTTGTATTTTTGCATCGTAAATATACTAACTAAAAATGGTTAGAAAACATTAAATACACATGAAAGATTTCTTTTACGCAATACAAGATTTATTTGTTGACGTTCTTTTTGCTCCATATGATGCTTTAAGAGCTTTAGAACTAGAAAACTGGTTTGCTGCAAATACTGTGTCTTGGTTATTTATTATAATAGGTTTTGTTGCTATGGTTTACTGGATGATGCAACTTAGAATATTTGATAATAATAACGAAGAAGATAAAAGTATTTCGGCGCACTCTTATTTATAGGTCGAAACCAATATCCTTACGATAATTCATCTTATCAAAATGTAGTTTTTCTATATTTTGGTAAGATTTTTTTATGGCCTCTTGGTACGTATTTCCGTAAGATGTAATGGCCATAACGCGTCCTCCAGAGGTTACTATTTTACCATCTTTCAATTGTGATCCTGCATGAAATGGAATAGAATCTTCAATAGTATCTAAGCCTGTAATCACTTTTCCTTTTTCATAAGTTTCAGGATATCCGCCAGACACTAACATAATAGTAGTCGCTGCACGTTCATCAATTTCAATATTAATATTATCTAAAGTTCCGTTGGCCATGGCTTGCAGAATTTCAACAAAATCATTTTTAAGTCTTGGTAAAACCACTTCAGTTTCAGGGTCGCCCATACGCACATTGTATTCAATTACTTTAGGGTCATCTCCAACTTTAATCAAGCCAATAAATACAAAACCAACATAAGGCAGTTTGTCTTTTTTAAAACCATTGATCGTTGGTTTTACAATACGTTCTTCAATTTTAGCAAGAAACTCTTTCGTTGCAAAAGGCACTGGTGATACAGCACCCATACCCCCTGTGTTTAAACCTGTATCGCCTTCGCCAATGCGTTTATAATCTTTTGCTGTTGGTAAAATTTTATAATTATTACCATCCGTTAGTACAAAACAGCTCAGTTCGATGCCATCTAAAAACTCTTCAATGACCACTTTGGTACTAGCTTGTCCAAATTTGGCATCAACTAACATGGCTTTTAATTCTGCTTTGGCTACGTCTAAATCATTTAAAATAACAACTCCTTTACCTCCCGCTAATCCATCTGCTTTTAATACATATGGTGGTTTTAAAGTTTCTAAAAATGCATAACCGTTTTCAACAGTTTCTTTTGTAAAACTCTCGTAAGCTGCTGTTGGAATGTTATGGCGGTATAAAAATTCTTTGGCAAATTCTTTACTTCCTTCTAATTCTGCGGCTACTTTTTGTGGCCCAATAACTGAAACATGTTTTATTGATTCATCATTTAAAAAATAATCATGAATACCGTTTACCAAAGGGTCTTCTGGCCCTACAACAACTACATCAATACGTTCCTTTATAACTAATGCTTTAATGGCTTCAAAATCATTCACGCCAATGTTTACATTTGTAGCAATTTGGGCAGTTCCAGAATTTCCTGGTGCCACATACAATTTTTTGCATAAAGGGCTTTGGGCAATTTTCCAAGCAAAAGTATGTTCTCTTCCTCCAGAACCAAGAATTAAGATATGCATTTTTTTGTGGTTTATGCAAAAATAGAACTAATGCTTCTATTACACCAATATTTTTTATTTACTTTACAAAAATTATCTTCGTTTTGAATCTATTTGATTTTTCTTTAAAACTAAAAGGTTTTCCTATTGGAAAAGCTAGTAATCTGTTAAAAAGTATTCAAAATAAAAGTGATAAGGAATTTGAAACTTATGTTGAAAGCCAAAAACAAGAGATTTTTAGGTTTCATTTAGAACATAATGATTTTTATAAGACTTTCACTAAAAATGCAAATTTAAAAAACTGGGATAGTATTCCAGTTATTACAAAAAAAGATTTACAACACCCTCTAGAATCTCTCTTATCAAAAGGGTTTACAAAAAAAAGTGTTTATATTGATAAAACTTCAGGAGCCTCTGGAACCCCTTTTATTTTTTCAAAAGATAAATTTTGTCATGCATTAACTTGGGCAATTATTAAAAATAGGTTTGGTTGGCATAGAATAGATTTTAACAGTTCTAAACAAGCACGTTTTTATGGTATTCCATTAGATAAAAAAGGTTATTATACCCAAAAACTGAAAGATTTTGTGGGCAAAAGAACCCGATTTAATGTTTTTGATTTAAGTGATAATGCTTTTAAAAATTGGTTAACGATTTTTAAAACTAAGAAACTTGAATACATGAATGGTTATACCAGTCCAATGGTTCAGTTTGCAAAATATTTACAACGTAAAAACATAATACTTAAAGAAATTTGTCCGTCATTAAATGTGTGCATTGTAACCTCTGAAATGCTTTTTGAAGAGGATAAAAAACTTATGGAAACCCAGTTTGGTGTTCCAGTTGTTAATGAATATGGTGCATCGGAATTGGATTTGATTGCTTTAGAAAACCCCTTTGGCGAATGGCAAGTAAATAGTGAAACACTTTTTGTTGAAGTGTTAGATAAAAATAACAATATTTTGCCTTATGGTGAAGAAGGACGTTTAGTTATTACATCACTTTACAATAAATCACAGCCATTTATTAGATACGCTATTGGAGATTTTGGTGTGTTATCTAAAAAAAGTACTTTAAAAAAACCTATTCTTGAAAAACTTATTGGTAGAACCAATGATATAGCTGTTTTGCCCAGTGGTAAAAAAGCTGCGGGCTTAACATTTTATTATATTACTAAAAGCATCATTGAAGATGGTGGCAGCGTAAAAGAATTTGTAATCGAACAATTAAAACTCGATACGTTTAAAATTATTTATGTAAGTTCCGATGAACTTTCAGAAGAAAAAATACATAAAATTACTGTTGAAATGGAAAACTATCTTGAAAAAGGACTTCAAATTAATTTTGAAAGACAAGAAAAATTAATTCGTTCAAAAAGTGGTAAATTGAAGCAGTTTTCATCTTACTTAAATCAAAATAAATGAATATTACCATTGTTGCTGGTGCTAGACCAAACTTCATGAAAATTGCACCTATTATTGAAGCCATTCAGAATAAAAAAAAGAATGGTTTTAATATAAATTATAGGTTAGTTCATACAGGGCAACACTATGATAAAAACTTAAGTGGAACCTTTTTTGAAGAATTAAATATTCCTTTACCAGACACTAATTTAGAAGTAAAAAGTGGCTCACAAGCAGAACAAACTGCGGCTATAATGATTGGTTTTGAAAAAGAATTAAATCAAAATCCATGCGATTTAGTAATGGTTGTTGGCGATGTAACCTCAACCATGGCTTGTACTATTGTTGCTAAAAAAGCTAACATAAATGTAGCGCATGTTGAAGCTGGAATACGTTCTGGAGATATGAGAATGCCTGAGGAGATTAATCGAATTGTGACTGATAGTTTAACTGATTACTTTTTTACCACGTCTTCATATGCCAATGAAAATTTAGAAAAATTAGGTGTTTCAAAATCTAATATTTTTTTTGTTGGTAACGTCATGATTGATACGTTACTTAAAAATGAATCTCGTTTTAAAAACCCAGGTTTGTGGAATGACTTAAAGCTATCAAGTAAGAAATTTTTAGTAATGACACTTCATAGACCTAGTAATGTGGATGAAGAAGAACAACTGAAAAAGCTAATTACACAAATTGCAACACTTGGGAAAAATTATCCAATTATTTTTCCTGTTCATCCAAGAACACAGAAACTTTTAAGTGAACTAAATTTAAATTTTAGCAACCTACATTATGCGAATCCTTTAGGGTATTTAGAATTTAATTACTTGGTAAAACATGCCTTGGCAGTAATAACTGATTCTGGAGGCATTACTGAAGAAGCCACTGTTATGAATGTACCTTGTATTACACTTCGTGACTCTACAGAAAGACCAGAAACTTGTTCAATTGGAACTAATGTTTTGGTTGGAAATGATACTAAAAAAATTGAAGTTGCTTTTAAAAATTTACTTGCTGGTAATTGGGCACAAGCACAAACACCAGAACTTTGGGATGGTAAAGCTGCAAAGCGAATTACAGATTGTTTGGTTGAAATTTATTCGCTTTAATGAAAGATGTTTTAATAATTACAAGTTATTTTCCTCCAGAAATTGGAGCAGCTTCTAATAGAATTTTTCATCTAGCAACAGGTTTGCAAGAAAAAAACTATAAAGTGCAAGTAATTACCCCTTTACCAAATTATCCAACAGGAAAAATATTTAATACCTATAAGAGGAAATTTAAACAAACAAATTTAGAAAAGAACATAATAGTACACAGGCTGTGGTTGTATGCAACGATTTCTAAAAATAAATTTTTGCGTTTAATTGCCATGCTTTCTTATAGTTTTAGTTTGGTTTGGTATTTTATATTTAATAAAATACCAAAAACTGTTATTGTACAATCTCCACCTTTGTTAGTTGCTTTTACTAGCATGTTTTTTTTAAGTTCAAAAAACAGAAGGCTTATTTTAAACGTTAGCGATTTATGGCCAATCGCAGGATTAGAACTTGGTGCTTTTAAAAAGAATTTTAGCTATAAAATGTTGGAGAAAATAGAACGCTTTAACTACAAGAAAGCAGATTTAGTTCTTGGCCAAAGTGAGGAAATACTTGCTTATGTTACTTCTTTGTTTTCGCAGAAAGAAACCTTCTTATATAGAAATTATCCAGATTTTGAAGCTCCAGAAATAGTTGTTCGAAAGACTAATGATGAAAAAATAAAATTAGTGTATGCTGGTCTTTTAGGTATCGCGCAAGGAGTTTACAAACTTTGTACAGAATTAGAATACAACAATATAGAGCTACATATTTATGGTTCTGGAGCTGAGCAAAAGTTAATTGAATCTTTTATTGAAAACCATCCTGAACTTCCTGTGTTTTTTCATGGTAGAGTAACCAGAGAAGCTTTACATAAAGTGCTTTTACAATATAATATTGCTATAATTCCATTACTAAATAGAATTTATGGTTCTGTACCTTCAAAAATATTTGAATACGCACGTTTGGGCTTACCAACAATTTATTTTGGCGGTGGAGAAGGTGAGAATATTATTGAAAAATTCAACTTAGGGTGGGTTGCTAAATCAGGGGATTATAATGAATTAAATATGGTTATTTCTGAAAGAAATACTCAAAAAATAAATTTAGAATTTCAGAAAAAAATACAAGAATCTTCAGTTAAAAACTTTGACTTCAAATTGCAATTACAATTACTTATCAAAAAGCTCTAGTACGCTTTTTTATCACCCTTAATCGTATATACTATTGTTTGAAAAATTATTTTTATATCTAAAATTATAGACCAGTTTTCAATATAAAAATTATCGTATTTAATACGATTTATAATGTCATTATCTTTTTCTACTTCGCCTCTAAAACCGCTTACTTGAGCCAAACCTGTAATTCCTGGTTTTATATGATGCCTAAAAATAAAATTATACTTATCTATTTTTTTAGAATACGCATCTGTATATGATAGCATATGTGGGCGAGGACCAACGACACTCATTTCGCCTTTTAAAACATTTACAAATTGTGGCAATTCATCCATATTTGTTTTACGCAAAAACTTACCGATTTTGGTGAGTCTTGGATCTTCTTGTTTTACGTAGGTGCCTTTAACTTCTTCAGTGGTTTTTAGCGATCTGTATTTGTAGCAATCAAATTCTTTGTAATCTATACCATTTCTTTTGTGTCTGTAAAACAAAGGCCCTTTAGATTCTAACTTAATTAGAATAAACAAGATTATTGAAAGCCACGACAAAATAAAGGCGATTACAAATAAAGAAAATAAAACATCGAAACTTCGTTTTATAAATTTATTAAAATCGTTGCTTAAAGCGCCTTCTTGAATGGATAAAACAGGGAGGTACATATAATAATCTGTACGGAGTTTTTTTGTAAAAAGCTTGGATGTTTTCGGAATAAACTTAATGTTGCTGTGGTTAATATTCGCATATTTAACATATTCGTTAACTTCCTTTTCAGATAACTCATCAATAGCACAATAAATTTCGTCTATAGATTGGTTTTGTTTTAAATACTTAAAACTATCTTCAATGGTTCCTGTTCTATTGTTAGAATTTTTATTGCTAAAAAATGCTTTAATATTATACCCTAGCTCTTTCTTTTTTGTAAATATGTTTATGAGTTCGTCAATATTATCTCCATCACCAACAATAACAATATTCCTTAAATTTCCTTTTAAATAAACACGAAAAGTTTTTAAGACTAAGAAACTCAATATTTTAACAAAACTGATTGCTAAAAACACCCAAAGTATATAACTAAGCACCGTGAATGCTTCTAAGTTTATACTCCTAAAAATACCTATAAAAGCAAAAACACTTATTAAGAAAACGACAAACTGTTTAACTAAAAGGGATATGATATTTAGTAATGAAGTATATCTATAAACCTCATAAAAACGGATTACTGCGGTTGATAATATCCAAAATAAGATTGTATATATTAAATATAATAGTTGCTTGTTATTAAAAAAATCTGATGAAAAAAAGTGTAAGTTTTGTTCATTAAAACTTAAAAAATAATGTGCAAAAATGTTAATGATAAAAATATCATAGATAATTAGCGCAGGCCTTAATAACCACGAAAATCTTCCGCGTTTATATTCCATTTGCCTGTTATTTATTTATAAAGCCTGTAAAGTCTTTATGTTCGCTTTTGTATAATTCATCTTCCGTTAGTCTTTTAAAATAATTAAACGTTATTTTCATACCTTCTGCTCTATCAACTTTTGGCTCCCAGCCTAACAGTTTTCTAGCAAGACTAATGTCTGGTTGTCTTTGCATGGGGTCATTAATTGGTAAATCTTTATATATAACTTTTTGGGTTGTTCCTGTTAGTTTTATAATTTCTTCTGCAAAATCGCTAATGGTAATTTCATGAGGGTTTCCAATATTTACTGGGTAAACATAATCGCTTAACAATAACCTGTATATACCTTCAACTTGATCGTCTACATAACAAAATGAGCGTGTTTGTAAGCCATCTCCAAAAACTGTTAAATCTTCGCCTCGAAGTGCTTGACCCATAAAAGCTGGAATTACTCGTCCGTCATTAAGTCGCATTCTTGAGCCATAAGTATTAAAAATACGTACAATTCTGGTTTCTACACCATGAAATGTATGATACGCCATGGTAATAGATTCTTGAAAACGTTTTGCTTCATCGTATACACCACGCGGGCCAATAGTATTTACGTTACCATAATAATCTTCAGTTTGAGGATGTACTAATGGATCTCCATAAACTTCAGAAGTTGAGGCAATTAAAATTCTTGCTTTTTTTGCTTTAGCTAATCCTAGTAAGTTGTGCGTTCCTAAAGAGCCCACTTTTAATGTTTGAATTGGAATTTTCAAATAATCTATGGGGCTAGCTGGTGATGCAAAGTGTAATATATAATCCAGGTGGCCATCTATTTTAATAAACTCAGTAACGTCATGGTCAATAAACTGAAAATTTGGATGATCTGATAAATGTTGTAGATTCTTTTTATCTCCAGTAATAAAGTTATCCATTCCAATAACTTTATAGCCTTCTTTTATAAATCGATCACAAAGGTGAGAGCCTAAAAAGCCTGCTGCTCCTGTAACTAATATTTTTTTCATGTGTTTGTTTTATGCTTATTGTTTTATTATGGACACGGGCTGTTTGGTATTAATCATTCCGTTGGGTGATAAAATTTCAAACATACTCGATTCAAAATTTAATATTTGACATAACAAAAGTAAAAAAGCAAATTGAAAGTTATTAAAATATACGGTGTAAGACCATATAATAGGTGGAAATAAAACTATTTATCTAATTTTTCATAACTTGAGTTTAAACTTTTATATTCTGGCACTAATTTCTTTATTCTCTTTACAATTTTATTTGATTGATGCTCCTTAGCCACTTTTATTATTTCATTTACTTCTTCTTCTACATAATTATATTGGTCGTTATTTTCTTTAACTATCATTATTTTTTCATGATATGTTGGAAGTGTAATAGATTTATCATTTAACAACTCTTCATAGAGTTTTTCACCAGGTCTTAACCCTATAGATTTTATTTGAATATCTTTTTCTGGTGTAAAGCCTGCCAATAGAATCATTTTTCTGGCTAAATCAATTATTTTAACAGCTTTCCCCATATCGAAAATAAAAATCTCACCACCAGAACCCATTGAGCTTGCTTCCATAACTAACTGGCAAGCTTCAGGAATTGTCATAAAATATCTAATAATATTAGGGTGTGTTATTGTTACGGGACCTCCTTGTTCTATTTGCTTTTTAAATAATGGCACCACAGAACCATTTGATCCTAAAACATTACCAAATCTAGTTGTAATAAATTTGGTACTACTTTCACTTGCTAAAGAATTGTAAAAAGATTGTACATACATTTCGGCAACACGTTTTGTAGCGCCCATTACATTACTTGGGTTAACAGCCTTATCAGTAGAAATCATCACAAACCTTTCGGCTTTATATTTTACGGCTAAATCTGCTAAGATTTTTGTGCCCATAATATTTACAGAAACTGCTTCAGATGGGTTTTTCTCCATCATAGGAACATGTTTATATGCCGCACAATGGTAAATAATATCTGGATTAAATATGTTAAATAAATGCTCTAAACTTTCGCTATTTCTAATATCGCATAATATTGGTGTAAAGTCTAGTTTAGGATACTCTTTTTCAATTTTAAGTGTTAAACTGTGTAGTGGTGTTTCTGCCTGATCAATAACTATTAGCTTTTTAGGGTTATAATGTCCCAATTGATGTACTATTTCTGCACCAATAGATCCTGCGCCTCCAGTTACAAATATTGTTTTGTTTTCTATTAATCCTAAAATCTTATTATTGCTTATTTTAATAGGTTCACGCTCTAATAAATCTTCAATTTGAATATTTTGTATGCTCTTGTTAATGCCTTCGTTTAAATTAAATTCTGATATGGAAGGGGCTCTGTATATTTTTAAATTATGCTCAATACAATCCTCAATATGTTTTATATTTTTTTCGTTTTTTAAATCATTTTCTAAAACGATTAATCCCACTCCATGGTTAGCTCTAATTAAAACATGGGCTTTCCTTTTAAGCTCCAGTATAGGCATCCCAAAAATTTGCTTGTTTTTAATTTTGTTGTCGCTATCTAAAAACCCCAACACTTTGAATCTTTTGGGGAATTCATTTTCTATGGCAACTGCAACAGATATTGCATTTTGAGAAACTCCTAAAACAAATACCTTTTCATACTCTTGATCATTTTTTGAAAGAAAGCTTATATATACCTGTTTTACCAAAGCTCTGAATAAAAACAAACCGACAAACAATCCTAAAGCAAATAATATTAAAAAAACAGGTTCATAGACATAAAACCCTTTTAACTTAAATATTATAAAATTTGTTAAGAAAAGTATTATTGCCGAGAAAAAAGATGCAAAAAACAATTTTACAGCATCAATGTAACTGGAATGCCTAATCAAACCAATATAGGTTTTGAAAATAATAAAACACAGAGAGGTACTTAATAAAGCTATAATAAATTCTGGAAGAAATTCTCTATTAAGAAATGAAAGAGTAAAGTTGTTTGTTATAAGGCCAATAATGACTAAAACGATAGCCGCAATTTGAAGATCGAACCAAAAAACTAACCATCTTGGAACATAACCAATGTTTTCAAAACTAAATCTAAAAGGTGTATAATTTAAGAACAACTTTATTGTTTCTCGGATTTTTCCTAAACTGTCTTTTAGCATAAAATAAACTCTTACTTGTAAACAAATTTAGTGATTTATATAATCTAAAATGGATTTTGCTATTAATGCTTTGTCTTTTTTTGTAAGATTTGATCCTGATGGCAAACACAATCCTTTATTAAATAGGGTTTCGGAGACCGTATTCCCATAAAACGGGAAGTCTTTGAAAACAGGTTGTAAATGCATGGGCTTCCATAAAGGTCTAGATTCAATGTTTTTGCTTAACAATTCTTTTCTTAAATCTTCTCTATTAAATCCTGTTATATCACTTTCTATGATAATACAACTAAGCCAGTGGTTTGAAAAAAAGTCTTTATTTGGCTCTTCAAAAACCGTTATGCCTTCTATGTTTTTAAAAATATTTTTATAAAACTGATTCATGGCTCTACGAAGCGATATGTGCTTATCCAAAACTTCCATTTGCCCTCTTCCTATTCCGGCAATAATGTTACTCATTCTATAATTATAACCAATCTCTGAATGTTGATAGTGTGGTGCATCATCTCTGGCTTGTGTTGCTAAAAAAATCGCCTTTTCTTTTAATTTATTATTTTTACATACTAGAGCTCCTCCTCCAGATGTTGTAATAATTTTGTTACCATTAAAAGATAATATTCCATAGTCTCCAAAAGTTCCACATTTTTGCCCTTTATAATTAGACCCTAATGCTTCGGCAGCGTCTTCTATTAGTGTAATTTCATATTTCTTAGCGATTGCCAATATTTCATCCATTTTTGCAGGCATTCCATATAAATGGACTACTATAATTGCCTTTGGTTTTTTTCCTTTAGAAATTCTATCTTTTATTGCCTCTTCTAGTTGATTTGGACACATATTCCATGTCTCTTCTTCACTATCTACAAAAATAGGAGTCGCGCCTTGATATGCAATGGGGTTAGCTGATGCAGAAAATGTCATACTTTGACAGATGACTTCATCGCCTACAATAACGCCTAATAAAATTAACCCTAAATGAATAGCTGCGGTTCCTGAACTTAATACCCCAACCTCCTTTTCTGTAAGTAAATATGTTTTTAAATCTTCTTCAAATCCAGTTACGTTTGGTCCTAAGGGTGCAATCCAATTTGTCTCAAATGCTTCTTTAATATATTTTTGTTCTGTTCCTCCCATATGCGGAGAAGAGAGCCATATTTTTGATTTCATGATGCCATTTTAAGAATGAAACTTGATGGGTTTTGCAGGAATTCCAACAGCTGTACAATTGGCTGGTAGTGTTTTAGCAACTACTGCTCCAGCTCCAACTATAGTGTTTTCACCGATACTTAGTTGATTGATAATCTTTGCTCCAGTTCCTACATATACACCCTTTTCAATAATTACTTCACCAGAAATATTTACTGTTGGCATGAATGAGCTATAGTCTTCAATAGTAGTATCGTGTCCAACAGTACAGCTCAGATTTAGTGTAATAAAGTCTTTTATTTTTATATTACATGTAAGAATGGTTCCTGCGCAGATAATGGTTCCTTTCCCGATAGAAATATCGTCGTTAGATATGATTACGGAAGGGTGTATTAATGTTGGGAAATTAACGTTAGCATTTTGAATACTTTGAATTATTTTTTCTTTACTCTCAGGAACACCAACACCTAAAGCAAGTTCCTGTTCGGAATTTATATCATTTATTGAAGCGATTGAGCCTATTATTGGTAATCCATTTACAATAGTTCCTTTTTCTAATCCATCGTCAAAAAAACCTATGATTTTATATGTTGGGTTTACTTTATTTATGTCATCGATAAGTGCTTTTACCTCTCTTCCAAATCCTCCAGCTCCGATTATTGCTATTTTTTTCATAAGCGTATTATTTAGTTTCCTTCAAATTTTTTAGTGGTTGCTTGATTTTCAGTGTTTATATCTTCTGATTTTACTACTTTTATAACTGTTTGAAATAATATTTTCATATCTAATATAAAACTTAGATTTTCAATATACCATATATCATATTCAAATTTTTTAGCCCAACTAATTGCATTTCTTCCATTAACTTGAGCCCATCCTGTAATTCCGGGTTTTACATTATGTCTCTTTTTTTGTGTTATGTCATATAAAGATAAGTATTCTGGTAATAATGGTCTAGGTCCAATCAAACTCATATCTCCTTTTAGAACATTTAATAATTGTGGGATTTCGTCTAAAGAAGTTTTACGAATAAAAGTTCCCATTTTTGTAAGTCTCTGGGCATCTGAAAGCAAATTTCCCTGCTTGTCTTTTTTATCAGTCATTGTCTTAAATTTAATGACTTCAAAAATTTTTTCATTCTTGCCTGGTCTTTTTTGAAAGAAAAAAACCTTCCCTTTATTATTAATAAATAATATGAAGAATATTATAAAAATTAATGGGGAAAGTAAAATTAATGCCATAAATGCAAAAATAAAATCTATAACCCTTTTAAAAAAAAAATGATATATCATAAATCTATTTGAAATTTTCTAATATCTCCACTAGTTTAGGAATTAAAATACTTTTATCGTAAACATTTTCAGCTAAAAGCCTTGAGTTTTTTGATAACTCTTTTCTTAATTCAACATCAGATTCTAATTTTTGAATTTGTCTTATTAAATCTTTTGGAATTAAAGGGTTGGCAAATAAACCACAATTATGTTCTTCTACCATATCTTTAGTCCAACCAGCAGAATTTACTATAATTGGTTTCCCTGCAGATAAAGAGTCAAATAGTTTGTTTGGTGAATTTGTTTTTAAAATATCAATATTTGCAAAACTAACTATTGATATATCACAAGCATTCACAATATTTGAAACCTCTTTCAACCCTTTGGGTCCTAAAAATTTTACATTATTCAAATTACTTTCACTAACCATTTTCTGTAATTTAATTTCTTCTCCGCCTTCTCCTAAAAAAATAAAATCAATAGAATTTATATTATTATTATTAGCGTATTTGGCTGCCATAATTATGTAATCAAGGCCATTTGCAATGCCCATTGTACCAAAATGAATACAATTAAATTTAGTACTATTTAAGCCCAAATCGCTCTTTTCTTTGTCAGAAACAACTCTTGGGTAAAAAACATCAACCTTTGACATATTTGGAATTAAAGACACTTTTTTTTTGTTTTTTACATATTTCAAAACTCCTTCCCTCATCCCTGGAGATAAAGCTATTATATGACTTGAATTTTTATATATAATTTTTTCAAGAAGGGTAGCTCCTCTTTTTAATAAAGGGTTATTTAATGCTCCCATCTGAATTGGAACTTCTGGCCATAAATCTCTTACTTCAAAAACATAAGGGATTTTTTTAAACCATTTCATTATTAATGCTGGAACTCCAACGGTTAATGGCGTTGATGTCGCAAAAACTAAATTAACTCCCTTTTCCTTCAAAGTGTAATAACACGATTTTAACATAAATACCAGAAACGACCTTAATCTCATAATAAAGCCCATTTCGTTTGAATATGGAACATTAAGGTAAATAATAACAATATTATTAATAATTTCTTTTTTAACAGAAACATCCATATCGTTTTTTGAAGTAATTACAACAACTTTATGGTTACACTTTACAAGTTCAGTAGCAATCCAATAGGATCTTGTTCCGCCTGATTCATTAGGAGTTTTAAAGTATTGATGAATGTATATAATTTTCATTTATCTTAAAAATTTACATCGTCACTTGAATTAACATATAATATAATTGTCATTAAAATTACATAGCATTACTCAAGCCTTAATGATAAAAACCAATATGTGACTCTAAAGTTTTTGATATCCATAAACTTAATTTTTATAAAAAGAGATAATCAAGTAGTCTTGAAATATTTATTCCATAAAAAGGTCATAGATTTAAAATGCCATTTTCTATATACTTCTAATTTAAAACGGCCTGTAACTCTATGCTCAAAATGCCATATTTTTAAATCCTCGTGATAAATAGTTTTTAGATTTCTAATTCGTAATTCTTCTGCTACATACAGCTCTTCGTCTTGAAGAAAAGCGCCAAAAGAATCCCAAGAATTTAATTTACTGTTTCTTGTAAAAACCATAAAACAACCATGCATTGAATAGATGTTAGTTACTGGAGGTGTTTTATCCTTTATATTATTTTTATATTTGTTTTTAATACTTCTGATAAACATAAGCAAGCTGTATACTTGTTTGTATCTATACATAAACAAAAATAATTTTATCTTTGCATTACTTGGTCTGTTTAAAGCATTTGGGTTTTGATTTCTACCACTTGGTAAATATATAGCAGGTGCAATTGCTCCTATAGTTTTATCGAACTTTATATTTGTAAGAGTCTTAAAAAAAAGATTGTCAATTTTTATGTCACTATTGGCCAGAATATGGAAATCATAATTTAAATTCCAAATTTTCTTACTAAGTATTATAAATGGATTTATATAACCTATATTGTCTTGAGAATAATAGACATTAGCAAATCTTTCTAACTCTTTGCTCTTATCAGATCTTCCATTACACCAAACATAAAAGCTAATATTATTATCTTCAATTTGACTTATAAGATCTATAATATCTTCTATATTACTATACTCTACAAAAAACAATGCTATTTTCAAAAACGTAATCTATTTAAAATTAGATTGACTAGTTCCATATTTCAATTTTTTTGTTAATTTTATCCAAGTCAAATACGTGAATAAACCCAAAATAAAATATGGAATTAACAATGCTAATTTATAGTAAATATTAGGGTTATTAAAATAAAATCCCACAAATAAGATTATAGCTTGTAATGTAGCAACTATGGTTAAATTAATTGAGTTATATGCTTTTGTTTTTACAATATCCAATATATTTCTTAATAGTATGTATAGTATGTATACTGGGAAAACAAAAAATACTGCTTGTGTTACTTTTATTGCAAAAACCTGACTAGGGAAAAAATATTCTATAATATAACGAGATCCAAAATAAAATGGTATACTTACAATAACTCCTGCAACGAAACCATATTTTATAAGTTTGTTAACTTTACTGATGAAGTAAGAGGAATCATGATTTACAAACATTTTACCAAAATATGGTAAAACAATAGACCCAACTAGTTCAAAAAACATAGCTCCCATCTTAAAAAAAAGAAGCGTCATTGAAATATAACCTGATTCATTTAGCCCTATAAAAACACTTACTAAATATACAGGAATAAAATCTAAAGCATATAGAGAAATTTCTCCAGGAACTCTAAGGTAACCAAATAAAAAAAGCTTTTTCTGGTCTTCTTTAATGTTTTTAAAAGAAACTTTATTTCTCAAAACTTTAAGCCCAATATGAAACAACAAAATTATTAAAGATATAGCTCCTAGTTCTATAAAATAATTCAAAATATTTTCTGAGAAAAAAATCAGTATAACAGGAATAAAAGACATGATTAAAATATTGAGAATTGTAGAATATTTAAATTCTAACCGCCCTCTGTAATAAGAAAATAATAATATGTATATCCCTTGGGATAATATAAAAATTAAAAAAACAAAACTAATTTTACTTTTAGAAAAACCTGTGTCTTGAAATGCACTAGTAAATACTTCAGGAATAAATAAAATTATCAATGCTACAAAAGAAAAAGATAAAGTAAAAATGATTATTCCAGAAAGAAAAATCTCTAAACTCCTTTGGTTTGTTTTTTCTTTCAAAAAACTAATAAATCTGGGTATTCCAATTCCAGCGCCAATTAGAAGCGGAAAAACAATAAAAGAAGTCGTTCTTTTTATTAAAGAAAAACTAGCAAAACCTTCGCCTCCCCATCTATTTTCAACTTTAAAATTTATATATAGATTTGCAATCAAAAAACATAATTGCCCTATCAATATATATGAAATATATTTAAATTTATTTGATTGAATTAATGCTTTAAGCTTTTTTCCTAACATACCTGAAATTAATTGATAATACCACAAACAGAACAACGAAAGAAGCTATATTCACAGTCCAGTAAAAAAAACTGCCCATGAAAGACATATAAAAAATCGGAAATATAAATATCATAACAATTAGACTAAAAGGAATATACTTGTTCTTCAAATAAAAACTATATACAATATGAGTAACAAGCCCGAATAAAAAAAAAGCAAGTAATGATCCTATTAGGCCAAAATCCATTATCAATCCCCTAAAAATCGTATACAAAAGAGAACTAAAACTATCCTCATGAACAAAGTATTCGGTATAAACGCCCCTAACAGGCTCCTTTTTTAAATTAAAATATCTAGTAATAAAATTAAAAGTATAATATCCATATCCATTAACTTCATTGTCGTATTTGTTTATACTGTCAAACCCCAAAAATGAATTAAACCAATCGGAAAAAGCATAAAGGTGTCCCAAAAAATAGGTTGCAAATAAATTTTTCATCCTATTAAAAATATCTTCGTACTTATTCAAGTTAGAAAACCCTCTAGAAAAAAAAGAAACCACTAATAAAACAAAAAACAGTAAACTCCATTTTATAGTTAACATTATGTTTTTAACTTTAAATAAAATAAAATCTTTATCTTTTAAATTATAGGCAAACCCTGCACCTAAAAACAAAAAAACTACTAAAAAAAAAGGTCCTTTTGCAGATTGAGTAAGCATTATTAATAATGCTGGTAAAAAACAAATAAAGCTATAGTATTTGTTTTTATTCTCTGGAAAGAAAAAATAAATTAGCCCACCAATTACTGCAGAAACATAAGTGCCTAAAAGGCACAAAAAAAGGAAAACCTTCGTTTTTAGTTGTAAAGAATAACGCAATTTAGAATATTCCTCAGCAAACTCGATTGGATTACTAAAAAAATAACCTAATTTGAAATTATGAATTTTTAAATGATAGTAAAGACAAACAAATGATATTGTAACAAAAAATATCATAGAATTTGTTAAAAAAGTTTTATTTAAAAATTCATGATTTTTAATACCATTGTTTTTCCCTTTATCATTAAAGGGAATATATTCAATTAGTCTATATGAATTTGAAAATAATATTACTGCTAAAAGAATGTATAACTGACTTTTTAAATCAATCGGTACTTTAAAAAGTATAATAAGTGGGAAGAACGTGAAAGCAAACCAAAACAAGGAAAACAACGCGCCTGGAAATAACCAAGATCCTTTGCTTTTTTTTATTACAAACCCATTAAATAAAATTAATAAACTTATAAGTAAAGCTAAAAATTTTTCAATCCATTCTACGTCATCCAAAATTTACTTTTTAATTACAAATTTATATTTATTAAAAATCAAGATCAAAACAAATAATATAAAAGCCAAAATTGTAATATTCCATGTTAATAAACTAATTATATAACTCATATAAAAATACGCTAACATGAAAACTACTATGGCAGTAGATAAAACGGGCTTTTTCAAACTTAAAAAAATATGAAATATGAAATGTAAAAAAAGGCCATTTAAAGCTATAAAGATTATTGCTCCAGTAATAGAAAAATCCATAATTAAACCCCTATACATTGTATATATATTAGATTTTATTAAATCTTCATAAATAAAATACTCTTCGTACACCCCTTTAATATCTCTTTGTTCAGGAGGCATATAATATTTAGAAATAAATCTAAATGTATAGTATCCGAAAAAATTATTGCTTTTTTCATAAACTTGCGTTGCGTTGCTACCCAAATAATAAGAAAACCAGTCAGAAAAGGCATAAATATGTGTGAAGGCATAAGAAGTCATGTAAAATTTAATCTTCACATATAAAACATTCATGCTTGTTATATTTTGCATACCTCTTGACATAAACGACAAAATCATCATCACAAATATTAATATAAATGCTTTGAAAAAAGCAAAAAAAGTTTTGAGCTTAAATAAATCTAATTTTTTATCGTGAAATTTGGTAATCATTAAGGAGCCCAAAAAAAAGAAGGTTGACAAAAAGAATAAACCTTTAACTCCCTGAGTATACATAATAATAATTGATGGAATAAACGATAAGAGACTTAATCTTTTATGCTTTTTTCTGTTTGTTGAACCATAAATTAGCCCTCCTAATAAAACAGATAAATAAGCAAATACTAAACTAAAAATATAATAATTAGAATTATTTAAACCCTGATTATATCTTTTAGCTGCATATTTTCCTGCTGATACAAGAGGGTGCATAATCATGTCATAAATATTTATTCCCTGTGCTCTAACTTGTAAAACTGTCCCAAATATTGATAAAGCAATAAGCAACTTGAGTGTTACCCTTAAGTTTTTTTTATTGTACAGGTTTATTGCTAAAGGTTTTTTTGAGTTTAGGTAAAATGCCTTTTCCCAATCAAATAGTGCAGAAGTCCAAGAAAACAATATAACCGATAACGTTATAAATAAAATAGCTAATGGATTAACAGGGACATTAAATAAAAAAATTAATGGGGGTAAACTATAAGCAACCCAAAAGATAGAAAATAATACCCCTGGAACTAGCCAAGTTTTGACAACTCTTTTTATGTAGTAAGCATTTAATAAAATACTTAAACTAAAAATTATTGCTAGTATTTTATTAAATATTTCCATCTTCTTTGTGTGTTTTAATCTCACCAAATCTTATAAGGACTGGAAGTAATACAGCAAAAAATAGAACTCCATTTATCCTTGAAAAGGTGTTTTCAATTAAAAGATTAGAAAAAATAATTATTAAAAATATAAAAAGTAGAACATCTCTTCTAATATAAGATAATTTGAACAAATAGAAGCCCATATATAAAAAAGGAATTAGCGCCAATACACCACCACATAATAATAAATAATAATAATAATTATGTGAATTAACATTTCTATTATACAAATCAAAATCCTTTTTTGATGCGTAACATCCTGAAAGATAAATATGCTGTGCACCAATGCCGTAACCTAATAAAGGTTTTTGTTTAATTAAATTCCTAGCACATTCATAAATAATTGCTCTTTTATCTATAATGTTATTGCTTTTTAAAGAGTTGGTAAATAAAACATTTTCAATAAAATTTAATTTTCTGTTTATCGTATTTTCTAAAAACACATCTTTATTGTAATTTTTAAAAATATTGTTTGCAAAAAAAAGCAAGAGCATTACCAATATAAAATATCCTATTATCATGCTAATTCTAAATTTTATTTTTCTTTTCTTGAATAGAAAAAAAACGGGTAAGATTAGCAATAAAAATGTATTTATTTTAGATAGAAAAAAAATTACTGTAAATGCCATAAAAAATATACCAAAGTATACCAGTATTTTTTTTGAGATTGACAAACTTTTATTCGTTAAATACCACATTAAAAAAAATATTGAAAACAACATATTCATTGAAAAATATGTTTTGTGAATCAACACAAAAGGTTCATAGCCTTTTTTTAAACCATACCAAATAAGTTCAGAATAGTTGTTTATTGTCACATTTTTATATTCAATGGCGTCTAAAATGTTATCAGATAAATAATAAAACAAATAAATGGCGAAAATGATATTGGACAGAACAAAGGCAAACAATAATGTCTCTATCTTTTTCTTGTTTAGCAAAGGCATGGCGTACAAGATTACAAATGATAAGACTATTATGTTAATAAGTCTTTGAAGAATAGTCAATCCAAATTTTAACTCTATAGAATAGAATAATGAGGTAGCAAGAACGACTATCCAAGAAACAATGATTATCCATAAAATAATACCCCCTCTGCTAGTAATTTCTTTCTTTATATCTTTATAATTATAGACAATTGCTAATATCGAAAAAACTATTATTACTATAGATTGAATACCTGTAGGTAGAATAGAGTAACAACATAAAAGAATTAGCAATGAAAATAAAACAAGCTCAAGTATTTTAGCATTAAAATTCGTTACCATTTTTATTATTTCCCTAAATTAAAATTCTAATAAAGCTTCAATCATTTTTGGAGTGCTAACAAAATATGGATTGTGTGTATCTATACCATTCTCAATAATTGTTTTACAAATAAAATCTCCAGAATCAGGCTCAAACGATATGTATTTGTTAGCATAAAAATATAATTTAAGCTCTTCTTTATTAATTATTAGATTTGACCTTCCCTTAATAATTTGAATTTTTTTTATTTCAATTCCAGTTTGTTTATTTGTGTTGCTAATATCTAACCTAAACTTAGCAGCAGATCTTCCTTTAGGTAGAACAAAAACCAAGTCTTGTTCATAGTTACTACCTTGTACATTAAGACTTAAAGATTTTTTTAATTCAAATTTATCGACTGTGTTTCCTTGGTAAAACAATACTATTAAATCATTTTTTTTAAAGATACCTTTAATAATAAACCGAAACTGTCCATCATTTACATCAATGTTTACTAAATCATTAATTAAAGTTTTTGTTAGCTTTTTTGAAGATGCTTTATGCAAGTTTTTTAAAACTTTATTAAATTTAGAGTTACTAACCATATAAGGGTTATAAGCATCTTTATTATCTATTTTAAAAATATTCCCAATTAATAATCCTTTCTCTTTTTGAAAATGCATATATCTATTAAAAGAGAAAAAATGATCCAAATTTGATTTATTAATAATGAGTCTATTATACTTATCTAAAAACGCTAAACTCAAAAATTTAACATGATTCTGGTTTTTTCTGTCACTGAAATCTATCCTGAGAGAAATAGGCTTAACCCCCTCTGGAAATGTAAATATTACCTTTTGTTTATTAGGGCTTCCTAATATTTCTTTTTTTAAAGTCTTTTCTTTAGAAAAGTTTTCTCCTTCTTTTTCGGTGTAAAAAACTAAGAATAAATCATTCTCCATGAAAACTCCATCAAAGACTATTTTAAAATTTTCATCTAAAGTAATCTGATTTTCTGTACTTCCAGTAAGACTATTAGTTATATCAATATTTTTGTCTTCTGATTTACAAGAAAAAATGAAAAAAAAAATAATTAATATATTCTTCATATTAAGATTGAATTTTAAACTAATGTGCTAAATACCAGTTTAAAGCCACTTTTAACCCTGCTTCTAGTTTAAAAAAAGGGATAAAATCCAAGTCATTATGAGCCTTATCAATATTAGCTAAAGAATCTTTAACATCCCCTAACCTCGTTGGGCCATATATAGCTTCATTAGTTGTGTTCGTTAACTTTTTTATAGTTTCCCAAAGCCCTTTTATGCTTATTCTTTCACCACAGGCTACATTATAAACCTCATGCTTATCTAAACTTGAAAATACAGCCTTTATATTAGCCTGAACTACATTTTCTATAAAGGTAAAATCTCTAGTTTGTTCGCCATCACCATTAATCTTTACTGGTTTATTATTAATTGCACCGTCAAAAAATAGTGGTATTACCGCTGCGTAGGCTCCGTTTGGATCTTGCTTGGGGCCAAAAACATTAAAGTAACGTAACCCTACTGAATGAAAGTGATAGGTTTTAGAAAACACATCAGCATATAATTCGTTTACATATTTAGTAACGGCATATGGCGATAAAGGGTTACCTATGTTTTCTTCAATCTTAGGCAAATCAGGATGGTCTCCATAGGTACTTGACGAAGCTGCATAAACCATTTTCTTTACAGTATCAGATTCTTTGGCTGCAAACAACATATTCAAAAACCCTGAAATATTAACTTCATTGGTAAGAATTGGATCTTTTATAGACCTTGGAACAGAGCCTAATGCTGCTTGGTGTAAAACATAATCTACACCCAAAACAGCTTTTTTACATGTTTCTAAATCCTTAATATCGCCTTCAATTAAAATACAACGATTATCATTTAAGAAAGAAGAAATATTACTTAGGTGGCCATTTGAAAAATTATCTAGAATAGTTACTTTTTTTGCATTATACTTCAAAAGATACTCAACAATATTAGAACCAATAAACCCTGCGCCACCAGTTACTAAAAAAGTGAATTGAGATAAATCTTCTTTGTGATGTTTGGTTTGATATAACATTATAATCTTTTGGTTACATGTTCTGGTTTTAAATTCCCTTTGACATCATATAAAATTGAGTTTTCTTTTTGTAAGCTTTTAAAATCTAAACTCTCAAATTCTTTATGAGATACTACATGAATTATAGCATCATACTTTGTGTTTAAATCTTTAATCGTATTTAGATTATATTCATGTTTTACATCTTCTTTAGATGCCCAGGGATCATACACATCAACATTCATATTAAATGAAATTAATGATTTGTAAACATCAATTGCTTTAGTATTTCTTATATCAGGGCAATTTTCTTTAAAAGTAATACCTAACATCAAAACATTGGCGTTTTCTATAGTGATTTTGCTTTGAACCATGAGTTTTAAAACCTCAGTTGCTACAAACTCTCCCATAGAATCATTTAAACGTCTTCCTGCTAAAATGATTTCTGGATGATAGCCTACCTCTTGTGCTTTTTGTGCTAAATAATAAGGGTCCACACCAATACAATGTCCACCAACCAAACCTGGTTTAAATGGTAAGAAATTCCATTTTGTTGCTGCAGCTTCTAGCACCGCATGTGTATCTATATTTAGTTTATTAAATATTTTTGCTAACTCATTTATAAAAGCAATATTTATATCTCGTTGTGCATTTTCTATTACTTTAGCGGCTTCGGCAACCTTAATTGATGGTGCTAAATGTGTTCCTGCTGTAATTATTGATGCGTATAAATTATTAACTAGTTTTCCTATTTCTGGAGTAGAACCAGATGTTACTTTCTTAATTTTAGTAACCGTGTGTGTTTTATCTCCTGGGTTAATTCGTTCAGGAGAATAACCGCAGAAAAAATCTTTATTAAACACAAGACCACTTTCTTTTTCTAATACTGGGACGCATTCATCTTCTGTAGCTCCAGGATACACCGTGGATTCATATACCACTATATCATCTTTCTTTAAAACACGTCCTATGGCCTCAGAAGCCTTAATCAATGGCGTTAAAATAGGCTTGTTATTACTATCTACTGGTGTAGGCACTGTTACTATATAGAAGTTACAGTCTTTTAAGTCTTGGGCTTTGCAACTTAATTTTAAACCTACTTTATTTTTTGAGTTAAGGACTGATTGAAGGCTTTTATTTGATACTTCTAAAGTAGAATCAAAACCCGTGTTTAACTCATCAATTCTTTTATTGTTAATGTCAAAACCCAATACAGAATATTTTTTAGCAAATTCTACTGCCAATGGTAACCCAACATACCCTAAACCAATTATTGCTATTTTGTAATTCATTTTATTAATTAAAGTTTTCTAAACATTTTTTTAAACTGTCTCTCCAATATGGAATTGAAATATCGAGTGTGTTTTTAATTTTTTCTTTGTCAAGTACGCTATAACTTGGTCTTTTGGCTGGCAATGGATATGCTTCTGATTTTATTGGTAACAAATTAATTTTTGTATTACTTTCATCAAAAATAGCCTTAGCAAAATCGTACCAACTTGCAACGCCTTCATTACTATAATGATAAACACCATAATTTTCTCTATTCTCTGTTATAATCTTAATGACTACCGCTGCTAAATCTTTAGCGTAAGTTGGGCTTCCAATTTGGTCATATACAACCGATAGCTCATCTCTTTCTTTTCCTAAGCGTAACATGGTTTTTAAAAAATTATTTCCGTATTCCGAATATAACCATGACGTTCGTATTATAAAATACGTTTTAATAGATTCAATAACTGCCAATTCTCCATTTAACTTTGTTTGCCCATAAACGCCTAATGGATTTGGTGAATCTTCTTCTTTATACGGAAAAGATTGTTCTCCGTCAAAAACAAAATCAGTGGATATCTGTATTAATTTAACCTTATTAGTTGCGCATGCTTTGGCTAAAAAATGCGCACCATCTTCATTAACTTTTTTTGACGTTTCTTTCTCATTCTCAGATTTATCTACATTTGTAAAAGCTGCACAATTAACACAATATGATATATTATTATTATTAAAAAAAATGTCTACATCTTCTTTATTTGTAATATTTAAACCCTCGTAGTCTAAAAAAATGAAGTTATATTCTGATAAATTTTCAGATACCTCTTTAATGCATAATGCTAACTGCCCATTACCGCCTGTGACTAAAACATTCATTATAATATAGCGTTTTCAAGTTCAGGAAGAATTAAATCCTTTTCTGAAATTATAAATTCGTCTTCATTTAATTCCCAATCTATGTTTAAAGACCTATCGTTATAAATGATTCCTGCTTCAGACTCCTTGTTATAAAAATTATCGCATTTATAAGAAAACAGAACTTTATTACTTAAAACAATAAATCCATGAGCAAAACCACGCGGAACAAATAATTGTTTTTTGTTGTCTTCTGATAAGATAATTGAAATATGTTGTCCGAAAGTTGGTGATGTTTGTCTAACATCTACTGCAATATCTAAAACCTCGCCTTGTATAACACGAACCAATTTTGCTTGCGCATATGCTCCTGTTTGATAATGAAGCCCTCTTAAAACCCCTTTAGAGGAGAATGATTCGTTGTCTTGAATAAAGTTAATATCTTGTCCAATAGCCTTATTAAAAACCTTTTGATTATAACTTTCTAAAAAATAACCTCTCTTATCTTCAAAAACTTTAGGCTCAATTATAAAACAACCTTTCAGCTTAGTTTCTATTGCTTTCATTATTTATTATTAAGTAATCCTAACAAATTTTTACCATAACCACTTTTTAATAAAGGTTCTGCTAAATTTTTAAACTGCTTTTTGTTTATAAAACCCATCTCGAAAGCTGCGGCTTCTATCGCTCCAATTTTTAAACCTTGTCGTTCTTCAATAACTTCAACAAATTGAGAAGCTTGCATTAACGACTGAAATGTTCCTGTATCTAACCAAGCGGTTCCTCTATCAAGTATGCTTACGTTAAGCTTGCCTTGTTTTAAGTATGCTCTATTTACGTCTGTAATTTCAAGTTCGCCTCTATGGCTGGGTTTAATGTTTTTTGCAATTTCTACAACAGAGTTATCGTAAAAATAAATTCCAGGAACAGCATAATTAGACTTAGGTTTTTTAGGCTTTTCTTCAATAGTTATAGCCTGACCATTATCATTAAATTCAACCACACCATAACGCTCAGGGTCATGAACTCTATAGGCATAAATTATACCTCCGTCGGGATCATTGTTCTTTTGCAAAAGTTGAGATAAACCTGTGCCATAAAAAATATTATCTCCTAATATTAAAGCTACTTTATCTTTTCCTATAAAATTTTCTCCAATAATAAATGCCTCGGCTAAACCATTTGGAGCATCTTGAATGGCATATTGAAATGTACACCCGTACTTTTTCCCATCTCCAAGTAAATCCTTGAATAAGGGTAAATCTTTAGGGGTTGAAATAATTAATATGTCTTTTATTCCTGAGTATATTAATGTGGATAACGGATAATAAATCATGGGTTTATCGTAAATAGGCATGAGTTGCTTACTTACCGATAATGTTAATGGGTGTAGCCTTGTTCCAGATCCTCCAGCTAAAATTATGCCTTTCATTATACTTATGTTTTAGCTATATTGTTTTTCATAATATGATTTATATGCTCCGCTTGTTACATTTTTTAACCAATGACCGTTAGTTAAATACCATGTAATGGTTTTATTTAGACCCTGTTCAAACGTAACAGAAGGCTTCCAGCCTAATTCATTTTTTATCTTTGATGCATCAATAGCGTAACGTAAATCATGCCCTGGGCGATCTTTAACGTAGGTAATTAATTTTTCTGAAGATCCCTTTTCCCGTCCTAATTCGGTATCCATTTGTTCACAAAGTAATTTTACTAAATCAATATTTTTCCATTCATTAAAACCACCAATATTATAAGTTTCTGAGTTTTTACCTTTATGAAAAACTAAATCTATAGCCATGGCGTGGTCTTTTACATAAAGCCAATCTCTGGTATAATTTCCATCACCATAAACAGGAAGTGGTTTATTATTTATGATGTTATTTATAAATAGCGGAATCAACTTTTCTGGAAACTGATTTTGCCCGTAATTATTTGAGCAATTTGTAATTACATAAGGCATGCCGTAGGTTTCTCCGTAAGCTCTAACAAAATGATCTGAGCTTGCTTTTGACGCTGAATATGGTGAATTTGGATCGTAAGAAGTAGCTTCTGTAAATAAGCCTGTTTGCCCTAAGGTTCCATAAACCTCATCAGTGCTAACATGATAAAATAATTTATTATCAAAATTATCTTTCCATGTGCTTTTGAAAGCATTTAAAAGAATCATAGTGCCTATTACATTAGTTTTAACAAATGCTAATGGGTCTTCAATAGATCTATCTACATGGGATTCTGCAGCTAAATGAATTACAGAATCAAACTTATATGCACTAAAAATGTCATTTACAAAATTTTCATTTGTTATATCGCCTTTAATAAACGTATAGTTTTCATTATTTTCAATATCTTTTAAATTCTCTAGATTTCCTGCATAGGTTAATACATCCAAATTGTAAATGTTATAATTTGGGTAATTATTTACAAAAAGTCTTACTACATGAGAGCCTATAAAACCCGCTCCTCCGGTTATTAAGATATTCATGTCTTAATCTTTTTTATAATTCTTAAGATAAGTATTCAATGATAATAAGGCTAAAATCAATACCGTTAAACTTAATAGTAGAAATGGAATTAAGAACTTATAACTATTTAAAAAGCCTTTGGTTTTTACTCCTTTTCTAGGAAAATCAGAAATAACATTTAAAATACTAGATTTATTAGCCCGTTCTTCATTTAATTCAACCAA
>TARA_R110002096_G_scaffold6206_4_pt1 | contig 41466 bp, 34 predicted proteins | sample TARA_R110002096 | Tara Oceans TARA_R110002096 (sample SAMEA4397295) | marine metagenome | biome: Polar Biome; feature: [DCM] deep chlorophyll maximum layer (ENVO:01000326); material: water (ENVO:00002006), including particulate matter (ENVO:01000060) such as... | depth 35 m
TTCGATCCGCCCGAGAGTTTCGTCGACCAGCCTGAACCTGTCGCGCGGGTCGCCGGGCCGCCACTACTGTTCGGAGGTGATGCAGCGGATCCGTTGCAGCTGGGCACCCGCAAGCATGTGTTCATCGACGCCGCATTGCTCGAGGATCAGGGTGATGCGAATTTTGTCGTTAATCCGCCGCGACGAGCCGAGCGGGTTATCGACAATATCGAAGGAGCATTCCGCAAACATCTGACCGTTGTCGAGAGTGATGACGGGGTGATCAGAATTTACAATTCGGTTGAGGATGATCATCTTGCCGTTTACACATCCACCGATGGGGTGAACTTTGATCGCCCGGATGTGGGCCATGGTGACATCAACGGCAACCGAAACATCGTTATTCCGGATAACGTCGGCGGCCTCGGTAACCCGTTCTGGGATCCGCAGGCACCAGAGGAAGAACGCTGGAAGTACTTTACGGACTACGAGCGGCGCGGCATCTACCTGTACACCTCAGCCGATGGCTACGACTGGAAGCGGCATCATACGGTTGTACTCCCGTTCCGTTCAGGAACCCAGTCGAGCACTTTTTACGATGACCAGCGGCAACTGTATGTGTCCTATCATCGTTCCGGAATTTTCCATACGCCTGCCGGGGACACACAGCGTAGTTCTGTCGTAACCGAGCATGAAGACTTGCGCGTCGCCGCGCCATTCACCGTATTGTCGCCAGAGGATTATCGTGATCTGCGTGACGACTTCCCGCTGCGTGAGCCGCTGCCGTGGTTCTCCGACAATGGACCACTGACACCGGGCGGTTTCGGTATGGAGTACCCGCACCGCTTCGATCCGGTCCCGGAGGACCCACCGGGCGTTGACTTCTATCTGACCAAGGCAACCAAGTACGCATGGGCGCCGGATACCTATGTTTCGTTTCCGGTCGGCTACTTCCACTACGAAAATGATGGTCCGATAACGCGCCAGATTCTCGGCGATGAGAAGTTTGAGCGCGGCTCCGGGCCGCTTGAATCACAGGTTTCCGTCAGTCGTAACGGTATCGACTGGCATCGCTATCCTGATCCGGCCTATGTTGGCATTGGGCGGCATGAGGGTCGTGACGTCAAAACGGCCTATATTGCGCACGGCATGGTGCGCCGTGGCGAGGAGATCTGGCAGTACTATTTTGGTGAAACCCAGTATCACTCCGCGCATGTCAAGGACGAGGCCGGTCGTGGCGTTTACCGCCTGGTGCAGCGGCTGGATGGGTTCGTATCGCTGGACAGTCCCTATGGACATGAGACGACGGCTGTCACCAAGCCCCTGGTATTTTCCGGCGATCGGCTGCAACTCAATGTCGATACTGATGCCGTCGGCTACATGCAGGTCGGCTTCCTGGATGCGCAGGGCGAGCCCATCGAGGGCTTTTCCGTCGACGAATGTATTTACGTCAATGGCGACTTTATCGCCGGCGAAGTCGAGTGGCTGAACGGTAAGGATCTGTCGGCCCTCGAGGGGCGCACGGTGCAGGTTGTGTTGCGTATGCGTGGTGCGAAACTGTATGCCATGCAGTTCGTTGACAGCGAAACAGATAATCAGGAATGACGATGATGACCAGAATAGTGTTTCTATTGACGTTGCTGGTGGCTGGTACTGCGCTGGCGGCAGGCCCGGCAACCGAGGTCGTGGACACCGATGCGTACGACAAGGTTTTGTACGTTTCGTCGAGCACGGGTTCGGACGAGCAAGGCAAGGGTACGCAAGCGCAACCCTGGGCTTCCCTCGGGCATGCGCTGGACAAGGCGCGCGGACGCAGCATTGCGATATTGGTAGCGGGTGGGTTGTACGAAGAACACTCGTTGACACTACGAACCGGCAATGCCGTCTTCGGTGGATTCAGCGCGGATGACTGGTCACGCGATATTCGCGCCAATCGAACGACAATCAGTGCCGCCGGTGGTGGGCGCGTATTTGTCGCGGCGGATTCCACGGTGCTGGACGGTTTCGTGGTTAGCGGCGGTCTTATTCGCGGAGCCGGGGCGGGCATTCATATCGATGGCAGCTCACCGACCTTGTCCAACAATATCTTCGTGGGTAATCGAACACTTGGCCCCGAAGACTGGGTGCCCGAGTACTTGCACGAGACGGCTCACGATGGTGGTGCTGTCTACTGTACCAATGGCGGCAACCCAACGATTCGCAATAATCTGTTCACGGCCAACAAGACAGACAACGGCCGCGGTGCCGGCCTGGCGTACGACGGCCGATGTAATGGTGAGATCACCGGCAATGTGTTCATCGGCAATGTGGCGGGCCTGGATGATCCGATGCGCTCCAGCGATGGTGGCGCCATTTCTGTATTTCGCTGGTCATCGCCGTTGATTGAAGACAACGTGGTGCTATCGAACAAGGCACTGGCCAAGAACGATGCGGGCGGCATTTTCGTCGCGCTCTGGTCATCCGCGAAAGTGCGCAACAACACGCTGGTCAATAACGAAGCGGGCGACGACGCCGGCGGTCTGTTTGTCGGCGGACAGGAGCATCGCTACGACGCACCGCTTGATCCGCTGCCCGATGCCGAGGCGTTTTTTGTTGAAGTCACAGGCAATCGCTTTTTCGGTAATACCAATTCATCGCGCAACTCGGGTGCGACGCGTATTACGATGGAGTCTCGCGGCCGGGTAGCGAACAATGTCGCCGCGTTGAATCCCGGCTTCTACATCCAGCGTAGTGAACTCGAGATCGTCAATAATACGATCCTCGAAAATACCCTGCTTATCGAAACCAAAGAGGGCCTCAAGCCCAGCGTTTTCCGCAATAACATCGTGCTCGGTTCCTTCGAGTTCGAACCGGTTGCCGATGTTCGTGACTCGTTGTTCCGTGATGGTTTTCCGGGCAACGCCAAGGGTACGCCACAGTTTTTGGATGACGGCGGCGTGCTTGAATTGCTGGCCGCGACATTCTCCAGGGCGGACCAGCAGACGACCGTCCATCTCGCGCATACTCCGTCTGGTGCGTCACTGGAGAACCGCGTTGTACGCAGCGGCAGTGCATGGGGTGTTGTCGCAGCGGTCGACGGATCGACGCTGACGATTTGGGGCGATTTGTCGGGTGCGGGCGAGATCACCGTGTTACCGACCTTCCGTCAGACAAGTTCTTCGCCGGGATTTGGCAAGGGCGCTGATGCGGCACGCGCCGACACCACGGCGTGGACGCCGAAGCGCGTTAACAAGTCCATCGAATTGCTGGAGCGTGGCCAGCCGATTTACTACGCGGCCGGCTACGGCGGCTACGATCGGGGCATCGAGATGGCCACGACCTGGTCGGACTATATTGTCTACAACATGGAGCATCAGCCACTCGACTTCGGTTTGCTGCGCGAATTCATGCGTGGGCTGGTCAATGCTGGGCCGACACCGAGCGGTCATCGTACGCCCACCGTCATCGTGGTGCTGCCGCTACTGGGGCTGGATGAAGAGACGGTCAAAGCCGGTGGATGGATGGTTGAGCAGGCGCTGGCGCAAGGCGTACATGGCGTGCACCTCGCGCGTGCCCGTGATCCTGCGGCGGTACGGCGATTCGTTCAGGCCGCGCGATACCCGGTGAACACGCAAGCTGTCGATATCGTGGGCGAAGGATTGCGCGGCTGGGGCAGTCATATTTTCGCAGCCTGGGTTTGGGGTCTCGAACGCGAGGAATACCTGAAGAAGGCCGATGTCTGGCCGTTGAATCCGGAGGGTGAAATCATGCTTGGCGTCAAGATCGAGGACCAGCAGGCGCTCGCGCGCAGCAACGACACGCTGCGTGTCCCGGGGCTGGCTTTCGCCGAGCACGGGCCCAGAGACCTGGGCCTTTCCTATGGACACCTGGAAGGCAAAGCGGATCCGCCGGTGCCGCCGGAAGTCAATGCGGCGGGTGACTACGTGCTGGACCTGTGTGTTGAGAATGGTTTGTTTTTTCTCGACAACGTGTTGCCCGACAATGTCGTGGAGCAAATCGAGCGCGGCATCATGATCGGCGCAGGGCGTCGTGAAGATGCGGCGGAAATCGGTCGCGCCTACAGCGGCCGGGAAATGCCCTGGTAAGCGGAGCCGTGGAGTGCTGCAGCTATATCTCAGGTCGCTGGCTCGAAGAGTCGGGTGGGCCTCGAGTCGAACTGCGTAAGCCTGCGGATACCCGGGTCGTGGTCAGCTGTACACAGCAGGTGAGTGCGGCAGACGCCGTGACAGCAGTTGCAGCAGCAGTCTCGGCATTTCCGGAATGGCGCGCAGTGACGTTCGCGGATCGGGTGCAGATTTGCGAGGCGCTTCTCGGCAATATCGCGGCCCAGCGACAGGCTTTCGTCGCCGCCATTGCCAGCGAGACCGGCAAGACGCAAATTGAGGCCGACCAGGAGTTGCAAGCGGGTATCGCCGAATTTCGCGCGCATATACAGATCTTCGAAGACGGACTGGTCGAACGCGTTGGCGAACACCAGGTAGCGCACCTGCCGATCGGCGCTGTGCTACTCGTTACGCCGTCGAACTTTCCGCTTGCGGCAACATTGCGCAAGCTGTCGGCAGCGCTGCTGGCGGGCAACACGTTGGTCGTAAAAGCCTCCGAGCTGACGCCGGTCACGGCGCAGTTATTGTTTGCCGCTATCGATGCAACTGCGTTGCCCGCTGGTGTCGCCAACCTGGTGCTTGCGGATGGGCGCGATGTGATTGCGGCCATGGTCGCCGCGCCCGGTCTGGCAGCGGTTTCACTCACCGGGTCGAACGCGGCAGGCGACGCAATAGCTGCAGCAATCGGCTCTCGCAACATTCGCTTTCAAGCGGAGCTGGGCGGCTGCAATGCCGTTGTAGTGCTTGCGGACGCGGACCTCGACCGAGCGGTTAGTGCCGTCGTCGAGCATGGCTTTGCGTGTTGCGGTCAATGGTGCACGGGAACGACACGCGTTATTGTCGCGGCGGATGTTTATGAGGATTTCACCGAGCGCTTGAAAATAAAAACCGGGCAGATCGTTGTCGGTAGCAACGATGAAGAGGCGAACGGCATGGGGGCGATGATCTCCGCCCAGCACCGACAAGCGCTTGAAGAGACCGTGCAGTCCCTGTGTGCTGCCGGCGCAGAAATACTGTGCGGCGGCTCGCGCCCGGATGCCGAGCACCTGCAACACGGTTATTATTACTCGCCAACGATTTTGGCGGTATCGTCCGGCGCGCATGACGACGAAATTTTTGGACCGGTAATCCTGGTACAGCGAGCGGCGGATGCAAACGAAGCACTGGTGCTCGCCAACGCCGGTCCCTATGGCCTGTCATTCTCGGTGTTTACCGCAGACCCGAAAGCGGCCGAAGAATGTGTGTCGGCCGCCGAGGCCGGGCTTTGCCACGTGAATCTTGGCAGTGGCTATCGAGATAGCGCCATGCCTTTGGCAGGCTGGAAAGCATCGGGTCGCGGTATCCCGGAGTGCGGTAATTATGCGCGCGACTTTTTCACACAAACCAAAGCAATTTACCGGGCACATTAAATGAAGATCACCGCTATTCGAGACAAGTCGATATCGATCGCATCACCGATGCGAAACTCAGTTATCGATTTTTCGACGATGACAATATCCGTTGTGAAAGTAGAGACTGACCAGCGCATCGGCGGCGAAGCGGTCGTTGGCTACGGCTTTACGTCAAACGGTCGCTATGCGCAGTCCGGGATACTCCGGGATCGCATCTTCCCGCGATTGATGAGCGCACCGGCACAGGCGCTCATCACAGATGATGGCAAGAACGTCGACCCGTTCAAGTGCTGGCAGATAATGATGACCAACGAAAAGCCGGGCGGACACGGTGAGCGCTCCGTTGCGGTCGGTGCTGTCGATATGGCGCTGTGGGATCTGCTTGCCAAGATGGAAGGCAAGCCGCTGTATCGCACGCTCGCGGATCGCTTTCGTGACGGTGTTTGCGATAAAAAGATAAAAGTCTACGCGGCCGGCGGCTACTACTACCCGGGAGATTCACTGGGCAAGTTCAAAGATGAGATGCAGGGCTATCTCGACCTTGGCTTTGTCGAAACCAAGATGAAGATCGGCGGGGCGAGCCTGGAAGAGGATTTGCGTCGCATCGAGGCAGCTCTTGAGGTCGTCGGCACAGGTCAGTGTCTTGCGGTCGATGCCAATGCGCGATTCGATACGTCTACCGCTGTCGCATATGCTGAGGCAATGTCGGACTATGATTTGCGTTGGTACGAAGAGCCCGTGGGCGTTCTCGATTTTGCGGCCCATGCCGAGGTGAAGGCGGCCAGTACGGCGCCGATCGCGACAGGTGAGAATATTTTTTCCTGCGACGACTCACAGAACCTCGTACGCTATGCAGGGCTGGATCCGAATGCCGATTTTCTGCAAATGGATCCCGCGCTGAGTTACGGACTCGTTGAGTACCTGAAAACGCTCGAGATGTTAGCCGCGAATGGCTGGTCATCGCGGCGGTGCGTACCCCATGGCGGGCACCAGTTTGGCTTGCACCTCGCCGCGGGACTTGGCTTGATGGGCAACGAGGCGTATCCCGGAGTGTTCGAGCCCTTTGGGCAATTTGCTCCGTCAATGATACTTGAAGGCGGTGAAGTCCAACTCACCGACGATCCCGGAATCGGCTACGAGACGATTCCGGAGATTTATGCAATATTGCAGACGATCTGATTCGATAGGCGAAAGTCATGGCCACACTAAGAGATGTTGCGAGGAAGGCCCAGGTCTCCGTGTCGACCGTGTCGAGGGTTATTAACCAGGAGCCCCTGGTCAAACGCGATACGCGACAGAAAGTAGAGTCGGCGATCGACGAACTTGGCTATCGCCCCAATCGCGTCGCGCAGCGCTTGCGGAGTATCAACACCAAGAACAAGCTCATCGGGCTGGTACTGCCGGACATTCAGAATCCGTTCTATGTTGATGTCGTGCGCGGCGTCGAAGAAGCGGCCTATCAACAAAAATTCGCCGTGATGATTGGCAACTTCGACCAGAGCGAGGAAAAAGAAAAAATCTTCCTCGAAGTACTGCAATCAGAATCGATAGACGGCCTGATCGTCGCACCGTACCGCAACCGTGACCAGCACATTCGAAAAGTTATCGAGAACGGCTATCCCGTCGTCTGCATTGATCGCGGCCTGGTCGGCATTGATGTCGATGTCATCAAGGTGAACAACGAGGCAGGCGCATTTGCTGCGATCGACTATCTCATCGGCCTGGGGCACAAACGCATCGCGCATATCACAGGACACCCCACGATCCCGACGACGAACGAACGCATCGCCGGCTACGAAAGGGCGATGCAGCAATCGGACCTGCCGGTCGATCCTGAGCTAATTCGGAGCAGTGATTCGAGCTATCAAAGTGGCGCAGATCTCATGCACGAACTGCTCGCTATTGCGGCGCCGCCGACGGCTGTGTTCACAGCGAATAATTTGCTCACACTGGGTGCGCTGAAGACGATTCATGAGCGCGGCCTAGATGTGCCGAACGATATTTCGATCGTCGGCTTCGACGACATGTACTGGTCGATGTCGCTGAACCCGCCTTTGACCGCCGTGCGGCAGTCCGGATACGAGATTGGCAGTCGCGCGGCAGAGGTTTTGCTGCAGAAAATCGCGCACCCGGACCGCTCAACGTCAAGCGTGGTACTGGATACAGAATTAATGGTCCGCGAGTCTTGCAAAGCGAGGAGCGCGACGGTAGGTTAGGCGTTCGCTCGAGCGGGGGGTAGCCGCATGGAAATGAGAACGTTCTCATTTAAGTTCGAGCCAAAAATGGGAACGTTCCCATTGAATCGGTACAACAGAAACATTTCAACAATCCGCGACGAGTGGGGGAGAAAAGATGAATATCGGTAACTTCATTAAGATCGGGGCAATCAGCCTCTTTTTGATTTTCGCAACGTTCACGAATGCCTGGGCACAAACCGCCCCGTCTGTGCGCGGCAAGATTGTTGATCAGCAGACCAATGGTTATCTCGAGGGCGCTGTGATCGCCCTCCAGGGTACCTCGTATCGAGCCAGGTCCGGCAGTGATGGTGGTTTCAGAATGGACGAGGTGCCCGCCGGTGAATACACGCTGACCGTTTCCTACGTCGGTTTCGACACCTTCTCTACCGACGTAACGGTACCCGCGTCAGGTTCTGTTGACGTGCCCATTAGCCTGAACCGTGTTTACAGGGTCGCTGATGAAGTCGTGGTCCAGGGCAATCGCTTCGGCCAGTCCAAATCGCTCAACGACCAGAAAGAAGCGGCGAATATCAAGAACATTATCTCCGAAGAACAAATCCAGTCCTTCCCGGACCTGAATACGGCAGAGGTGCTGCAACGCGTTTCCGGGATCAATATTCAGCGCGACAATGGCGAAGGTCGATTTGTTGCAATGCGTGGCACGCCGTCTGCGATGACCAATATTACGGTCAATGGCCAGCAAGTGGCCTACTCGAACGGCGAGAACCGCTCGATTGAGCTGGATGTTGTTTCGGCGGCGCAGCTGTCCGGGATCGAGGTTACCAAGGTGCTGACACCCGATATGGATGCCGACGCCGTCGGCGGCTCGATCAACCTCAAAACACGCAGCGCTTTCGACAACGAAGAGCGGGTGCTAAAAGCCAGGGCCGGAATTGGGGAGAACTCAATATCCGATGGTTCGAATTCCCAACTCGCATTTGACTACGCCGATGTACTCGGGGCCAATGACAATATCGGTCTTTCGATCGGCGTCAATTATGCGCGCACCGCGGCGGAACGCCACAACAATGAACAGAAGTGGGAAAATGTTGATGATATCAACGGTGTCGAAATACCCTACGCACTGACCAATTCCGAAGTGCAGTTCTCGGACAATGTGCGTGACCGCTACGGCATTAATTCACGCCTTGAATTTCGCCTGAACGAAAACAACCAGATCTATTTTGGCGCTGTCTACAACTTCCGGGAAGACACGCAGAATCGTCAGATTACGCGTATTCGCTGGGATCGGGGTGACTACATTAGCCCGACCGAGGTGCAGGATCTGCGCGTCGTCAAATCCTTGCATGATCGTGTCGAAGAGCAGGAAATTTCTACGTTTTCATTTGGTGGCGAACATCGCCTCGGCGCGTCAACACTGGACTACAGCCTGTCGACAAGCGCTGCATCCACGAAAAAGCCGGCGGGGCAGTTGAAGCCAGAGTTTGAGCTCCGCGGTGTCAACCTTAATGTTATCGGTATCGACACGGTTGCGCCGAACTGGGAAACCACCGACCCCAACTTCGACTTACACGACGGTAGTCTGTATCCACTTGATGTCAACGATCTGAAATATGAAAACACCACGAGTGATATTGACTCGGCCGCAGTCAACTACGAGATGCCAATGGTCTGGGGAAGCGACACAGGTACCTTCAAGGTCGGCGCAAAACTCCGCTCGCTCCACAAAGAGCGCGCCGACATCCGCGAACAATGGCAGTGGGGTGGTGCCGACGACTTGCTGCTAGGCCAGTTCGAGAATGGCAGCTACAACTATCTCGATAGTGGCTATAACCTCGGCTACGAATACGACAGCGATGCGTTCCGCAATTTCTTCTTCTCGAATCAAGCGCCGGGAAGCTTTGAGCTCGACGAAAATAGAATCGATGTCAATCTGGGTGAGCCCTACGATGCCGATGAGGACGTGACCAGCATCTACGCGATGACAACGCAGGAGTACGGCAATCTGCTGGTGCTCGGTGGTGTTCGCTTTGAAAAGACGGAGCTCAACTACACTGCTACCAACCTGGTACTCGACGACGGTGCTTTCGTCAGTAATGAGCTGGTTAACGCCAAGCGCGACTTCGATCATGTGTTCCCGAACCTGCAGTTTCGCTGGCGTCTGACGCCCGACACGAACTTGCGCATCGCATATAGCGAGGGCATGGCGCGACCGGATTTCTGGCGGGTCATGCCGTACTCGTCGGCCGATCTGGACGAAGGTGAGGTTGTGCGCGGCAACGCAGATCTGAAACCGGCGCTCGCCAAGAATGTCGATGTGCTGGCGGAACATTTCTTCGAAGGTATTGGAATCCTGTCCGGCGGCGTGTTCTACAAGCAAATTGACGACTTCAATTTCCGCGCGGAATACACGGAAGTCGGCGGACAGTTCGATGGCTTTGACGTCGAACAATATCTCAATGGTGGCAGTGCCGACCTGTTCGGTGTCGAACTGACCTGGCAGCAGCAATTTACGCAGCTTCCAGGCTGGCTGGCCGGCTTCGGCGTCTATGCCAACTACACCTATACTGATGCGACCAGCATCGACCTTGGTGACCAGACAAGCCGCACCGATATTGCGGCAATGCCGGAGCAGGTAAGCGATGTTGCAAACTTTGCGCTGACCTATGAAAAAGACGCCATCATCTCCCGACTGTCGATGAACTATACCGGCAAGTGGATCGAGGAAGTGGGCGGAAGCGCTGACGAGGATGTCTGGCGCGACGCGTCTACCACGATTGACTTTTCGTTCACGTGGATGTTTGAAAATGGTCTCGACCTGTTCTTGCAGGGCAACAACCTCTCGAATGAAGTCAAGTATGCCTACCTCGGCATCCCGTCACGCTCAAGCCAGTACAGCATCACCGGGCGATCGTACATGCTCGGAGCGCGCTGGACGTACTAGGAAATAATTGATGCGGGTGCCGCCTTTGCGCGGCATTCGCATCCCTAGCTTTTTGTTTTCGGACGGCTGCCGAGGGTGGTGGCCAGAGGTCACATTGCATGAAAGAGTTACCCAGACTGGGTATATCGATGGGCGATCCAGCCAGCATCGGTCCCGAAGTCATCGTCAAGGCACTCGCCGATCCAAAGGTCGTGGCAACTTGCCACCCAATTGTTATTGGTGATGCCGGTGTACTCATGGATGCAGTGCAGTTTACGAAAACAGGCCTGCGCGCCAACCTTATCGGGAGCGTTGCCGAAGCCGTGTTTGAACTGGGCACCATGAATGTCCTTGATCTGGCGAATGTCGATCCCTCGCGGTTCCGCCTCGGTGAAGTCTCGGCTATGTGCGGTCAAGCCGCATTTGAATACGTTGCCAAAAACATCGAGCTGGCGATGGCCGGTGAGCTAGATGGCACTGTGACAGGGCCAATCAACAAAGAGTCAATCAACCTGGCAGGCCACCACTACGGCGGACACACAGAAATCTATGCCGAACATACAGGCAGCAAAAAGTACGCGATGTTGCTCGTCGAGGAAGACCTGCGCGTAGTGCATGTTTCGACGCATGTATCGCTGCGTGATGCCTGCGATCTCGTAAAAAAGGACCGCGTTCTGGAGACTATCCAGCTCATGCATGAGGCCTGCCAGAAGCTCGGGATCGAAGAACCGCGGATTGGCGTTGCCGGCTTAAATCCGCATGCCGGCGATGGCGGCCTGTTCGGTGATGAGGAAGCCAAAGAAATTTTGCCAGCAATTGAGGAGGCTGTTGCACGCGGCTACCGTGCGATGGGCCCTATACCGGCGGATACCCTGTTTTCGAAAGCGATCGGCGGCGTTTACGACGGCTGCGTCGCGATGTACCACGATCAAGGGCATATTCCGTTCAAGGTTGTTGGCTTCAACTGGGACAAAAAGGCGCAGCAAATGAGCAGCGTTCGCGGCGTAAATATTACGCTCGGACTCCCTATTATTCGGACCTCGGTCGACCACGGCACTGCGATGGAAATTGCTGGGCAGAATATTGCCAGCGACGACGCGATGAAGCTTGCGATCGATTATGCGGTACGGCTGTATTGGTCAGGGAAGAGCACGGACTGATGTTGGCAGTTATTACAGATGATTTCACCGGCGCGTCGGAAATCGCCGGAGTTGCGCTTGCGAAAGGCTACCGGACAGTCATTGAAACACGGCCTGTGCGCCGACCCGACGCGGACGTGATCGTGATCGCAACCGATATGCGATCGCTGGCGGCCGCGGACGCGGCAAACCTCTCCGCAAAATTGACGGAGCAAATTCTGGCGTTAAAGCCAGACTTCATTTTCAAGAAGGTAGACTCCGTGCTGCGTGGCAACATCGGCCCGGAGCTCGAAGCCCAGATACATATTGAGCGAAAATCCGCTGCGCTCCTGGTCCCGGCCAACCCGTCCCGAAAACGCACTATCGCAAATGGCATCTACTACGTTGACAATATGCCGGTGGCGGAATCCGGTTTTTCGCAGAATCGCAGTGCTTTTCCATCGTCGTCACGGGTGATCGATATTCTCGAAAGTCGCGGTGCCAGTATGGTCACCTGTGTATCGCTGGATGATTCACTCAAAGCGCCTGGGGTACTGGTTGGAAACGCTGCAAGCAACGAAGATCTCTCGGCGTGGGCGACGCATATCGATGATCGTCTGGTCCCGGCCGGGGCGGCAGACTTTTTTGCTGCAATTCTGGATTGCCGGCCGGCGCCGCAAAGAATAAACGGAGCGCAAGTTAGCACGGCTATTGGCACTCGCACCTTGTACCTGTGTGGCAGCAATTATCCGTCCAGTCGAGAAGCTGTTGCGATAGCCGGAAACCATGGTACCAGCATTGTCGGAATGCCCGATGAGATCTACTACGGCGACAAAGTAAATTCCGATGCTGTGCGTGTGTGGGCGCGAAATGTCGAAAGTGCATTGTTCAAAGGCCACACAGTTGTTGTTGCTGCATTGCAAATCCAACAAGGCGATTGTCTAAGTGGCCGCCAGATCACGGCGGCTATGGCCGAGGTCGCTGGCTATGTGGTCCGGCGAAATGCGGTCGATGAATTGATGATTGAGGGTGGCGCCACGTCGCAGGCTGTCATGGATACGTTGCAGATTGACCATCTGTATCCGTCTGATGCGGTAGCGCCAGGCGTCACGAGAATGCGAGTAGACAACTACCCCGATTTGCACATTACTATGAAACCGGGCAGCTACCGCTGGCCCGACAAAATTTGGAACGCGAAGTAAGCAACCAAAAGGTGAGTTGAGCAGAATGGAAAACGAAACTTTGCACATTATCGATTACCTGATCATCCTGGCCAGCCTGGTTATTTCGGTTGGTGTCGGTGTCGGCTTCTCGAAATCACAGTCAAATACCTCGAAGTATTTTTCCGCCGAAGGCAACTTGCCGTCCTGGGCAATCGGCGTGTCGATCTTCGCGACGCTGATCAGCAGTATCACTTTCCTCGCTTATCCCGGTGACGGCTTTGCCGGCAACTGGGTGCGCTTGGTGCAAGGAATGATGGTGCCGGTCGTTGTGCTCGCCGGTATTTTCTTCATCGTACCGTTGTACCGCGACGTTATCGGCCTGAGCGCCTACGAGTACTTCGAAAAACGTTTCAGTTACTTCGCTCGCGTGTACAGTTCCCTGGGCTTCATACTGGCCCACTTTTCAAAAATGGGATCCGTTTTCTTCCTGCTGTCGCTCGCGGTATCGAGTATGACCGGCATCGATACCTATACGGTAATCTTCGTCCTCGGGATCGCGGTGATTGTCCTCACCTTGCTGGGTGGCATGGAGGCCGTCATCTGGCTCGATGTCATCCAGGGTTTCCTGCTGATCTTCGGTGGACTCATTACGGTCGCCATCATCGCCATGAAGCTCGACGGTGGGTTGGGCAGCGTGTTCGCCATAGCGGCCGCTGAAGACAAGATGAGTCTCGGCTCGATGGAGTGGGATTTTGTCAACCTGACATTCTGGGTGATGGCCATCAACGGCATCTTTTACACAATTCAGAAGTACGGCACCGACCAGACGATTATTCAGCGCTACCTGACCGCTCGTTCGGACAAGGAAGCGATCAAGGCGTCTATCATGGGCGTGGTCATGGTCGTTCCGGTCTGGGCGATGTTTATGTTTATCGGTACGGCACTGTATGCCTTCTATCAAGGCTCTGCGACCCTCCCCGAGGGCTTGCGCGCCGATGCAGTGTTCCCGTATTTCATCATGAATGAGCTGCCCGTCGGCGTCGTCGGCCTGATTATTTCCGCGCTGATGGCAGCGGCAATTTCATCACTGGATTCCGACCTGAACTGCCTCGCCGCTGTCGGTGTCGATGATTACTACAAACGCTTCAAGCCGGATAGCACGGATGAAGAGCGTCTGCGTATGGGTAAGGTTCTGGTGATTTTGTCCGGTATCGGCGCAATCATCGTGGCATCGATCTACGTGTCCGCGGGCAACAAGGGCGTGTTGGGGACCGTATTCGCCCTGTACGCAATATTCTCCGGCGGTATCGCCGGCATGTTCCTGCTGGGAATCTTTGTGCCGCGCGCAAACAAGCAGGGCCTGTACATTGGCGTGGCAGCGTGCGTCATCTATACCGCGATCGCGTTGCTGACATCGACATCATTTACCGTCGGCGGCGAATCGAAAATTCTGCTGGACCTCGGACCACTGAACTACACGCAGCACAAGTACATGCTGGGCGTATACAGCCACATCGTATTGTTCGTGGTGGCCTGGGGCGCCAGCTACTTCTTCCCGGCACCGGATATTGAACATCGTCTGACCTACGCCGGCTGGAAAGAAATGAAAGCAGCACAAAACGCAGGTAGCTAAGTTATGAGTCGATTACATTCTGTTTGGATAGTTGTTCTGGTGTGTTTCGCAGGCTGCAGCAATGATGCAGCTCGGCAATCGGACGTCGCGGCTGATACGCCCGTAGACGCGCCCTGGAATATCGTTTTGTTCCTGGTTGACGACGTGGCGTGGAACCAGGTCGGGTATCACGGCAGCGAGTTTTACGAGACGCCAAATGTGGACTCAATCGCCGCCGCCGGTATGCAGTTCTTGAACGCCTACTCAGCAAATCCGGTCTGCTCGCCGACCCGGGCCAGCCTGATGACGGGCAAGAACCCGGCGCGACTGCAGATCACCGACTACATTCCGGGCAGCCCCTACCCGTATGCACGCTTGCTGCGACCTGCGGAGATCCCCGGCCTCGCGCTGCAAGAGGTGACGTTGGCCGAGATACTGAAGTCGAAAGGCTATGTCACCGGCCACTTTGGCAAATGGCATCTCAATGTCGACAAGAACTATCAGCCAGGCCGCCCCGGCGATCCCGAATCACAGGGCTTTGACGACATCCTGACGACGGTTAAACCCGAATACGAGGCAGATCCGTCGGCCGATGCGCATCACTCGATCGAGATTACGGAGCGTTCACTGGAGTTTCTGGACAAGCATCACGACGACCCGTTCTTCCTGTATACGACGTTCCACACCGTGCATCGTCCGCTCATGGAGAAACCCGAGCTCATCGCGAAATATGAGGCGAAAGATGGCGTTGAGAGCGCTGTGAACAATCCGGTCATGGGTGCCATGATCGAGACCATGGATGATGGCATCGGTCGTATTCTTGCACGTCTCGAAGACTATGGACTGTCTGAGCGAACGATTGTCATCTTCTATTCGGATAACGGTGGCTTCGAGCAACTGCAGGCACAAGACCCGTTCCGCGGCGGCAAGGCGATGATCTGGGAAGGCGGCGTGCGGGTGCCCCTGGCCATACGCTGGCCGGGCGTCGTCGAGCCGGGTTCCAGCAGCGATGCACTCGTGATCTCCGATGACTTTTTCCCAACCGTTGCCGAAATCGTCGGTGAGGAAAACCTGTCAGAGGATATCGACGGCCTGAGCCTGATGCCGTTGTTGACGCAGGCGGGATCGCTCGATCGCGATACCCTGTACTTCCATTACCCACACTTCCATCATCTCGGATTCAAGCCTGCCGGTGCCATTCGCCAGGGAGATTACAAACTGATTGAATGGTTCGAAGGTTCGATTGCGGGCGAGGGCAAGGCGGTCAGTTTGTTCAATCTCGTGACTGATCCGGGTGAAACGACGGACATCGCCGAGCAACACCCGGAGATGGCACAGCGAATGCTCGAAAAGTTGCGTGCATGGCGCAAAGATGTCGGGGCTGCGGAAATGACGATCAACCCGGACTACGATCCGGAACGCGCCGACTGGCGCTTCGTAGATGAACACGGTGGTAATTCAAAATGAGAACGGCAACTTTCCTGAATCCCGGCAAGCTGGTATTTGGGCCCGACGCATACGCCACGATGAAGCAGGACTTGATTGCCGCTGGCCATGAGGCAGTTTTCGTTATTTCGATAGAACCCCTGCAGAAAGAAATGCAACAACTGGGCGCAGATCTCAGGGCAGCGGGAATTCGTTGCGAGTTCGACTTTTCGATAGTCAACGAACCGACATTTGCGGAGTTCGAAGCATTGCTTGAGCGTCTTCGCATGTTCGCGGCGGATTGTGTCGCCGGAATTGGTGGCGGCAGCGTCATGGACGTCGCCAAGCTACTTGCAGCACAGATGAAAAACACGCAAACGACGGATGAAATTGTTGGCATCGGCAATCTCGCCGAACGCCAGACACCGATGATTTGTGTACCGACGACGTCAGGAACCGGTAGCGAAGTTTCCCCAAACGCACTTTTTACCAGCGATAGTGGCGCCAAGGTGGGGGTCATCAGTCCGTTCCTTGTTCCGGACGCAGCCTATATTTGTCCGGAACTCACCGTTTCGGTTCCGCCCTCGGTGACCGCTGCCACTGGGATTGACGCTTTGACGCATTGTCTCGAAGCCATCGCTAATAACTTCGCTCACCCGATGGCTGACGTCATCGCACTCGAAGGGATTCGTCTGATCGGCGCAAGTCTTGTCGCGGCCTGTGAAGACGGTCGCAACATCGATGCTCGCACAGACGTTGCCCTGGGTAGTGTTTACGGCGGCATGTGCCTCGGGCCGGTCAACACAGGCGCTGTGCATGCGCTGGCTTACCCACTCGGCACCGAGTTCCACGTTCCGCATGGACTCTCGAATGCGCTGCTGTTGCCCTACGTAATGGAGTTCAATCTGCCAAGCGCTGTTCCGCAATATGCGCGGGTCGCCACTGCGCTGGGCGCTGCTGCGGGCGTCGACGACGAGGAAACCGCAAAGCGTGGTATCGCAATAATTCGCCAGCTGATTGCCGACTGCAAAATCCCGTCACGGCTGTCAGAGATCGACATACCGCTTGATGCTATTGACTCGCTGGCCGAGGGGGCATTGAAAGTACAGCGCTTGCTGAGAAACAACCTGCGCGAGGTAACGCTGGATGATGCAAAGGCTATCTACCGTGCGGCACTCTAGGTCATGAGTATCAAGACAACTTACTGCGGCGTTATCGTGCCGATGGTGACGCCGCTGAACGCATCGGGCGACATTGATGCAGCCGGCGTCGACAATATCGTGACCGGTCTGGTCAACAATGGTTGTGCGCCTTTCGTTGCGGGTACGACGGGGGAATCGGCCTCGATTTCAGACGCTGAAAAAGCACGGCTGGTTGAACTTGCCGTCAGCGCAACGAACGGCCGCCAAATTGTGTACGCCGGCATCGCAGACAACTGCTTTGAAGCGAGCGTGGAGAAAGCGCACCGTTACAAAGAATTGGGCGCTGACGCGGTTGTTGCACACCTGCCGTGCTACTACCCTATCGACGAAGGCCAAATGGCCGCGTACTTTGGCGCGCTTGCTGACGCCAGTCCGCTGCCGCTGTTGTTGTACAACATCCCGGTGACAACCAAGCTCTCGGTACCAGTCTCGCTGCTCAACGAACTGAGTCAGCATGAGAATATTGTTGGTGCAAAAGACTCGGAGCGCAGTGAAGAACGGCTGCGGTACAGCCTCGACCTGTGGCGCGACCGGGAGGATTTTACGTTTCACCTGGGTTGGGCGGCAAAATCAGCGTCCGGTTTGCTCAATGGCCTCGACGGCATTGTGCCCAGTACTGCGAACCTGGTGCCGAATTTGTACCGCGGTATATATGATGCGGTGAAACGCGGAGACGCGGCGGAGGCAAATCGGTTGCAGGCGATAACCGATACCATCAGCGAGTACTACCAGGAAGGCTATTTGCTGAGCCATTCGATTCCGCGCTTCAAAACCATGCTTGAAGCATTTGAAATTTGTGGGCCACATGTCGCGCCGCCCATGATCACACTCTGCGACGACGAGCGCGCCACTGTAATTCAAGATGCGCAAAGTCAATTCAGTCAATACCTAACAGAATAATGCATAGAATGAACGCGCGATTCGCGACAACCCTCCTTGTTATCGGCAGTTTTACCCTGGCGCAGTCGGGCTCGGCCGAGACGATGCCGCCTTCCATCGAGGACAGTGCGCAAGAACCGATTCGGTATATCGGCGATCGCGTTCCTGATCACCGCTACTATGACGGCCGGCTGCCGCATGCCGTCGGTGTACATCACTACCAGGTGTACCGAGCCAATCGCGCGGAGCCTTTCGACGGTGACACGGCCGGTTGGACCTACAATCACCAACCGATGCTGGCTTACTGGAATGACACCTACTACGTGCAATACCTGAGTAACGTCTACCAGGAGCATGCGCCACCCGGAAAGACCCAGATCGTGACATCGTCGGACGGCAGGCATTGGGATAAGCCTGTGGTTGTCTTTCCGGAATACGAACTACCGGAAATCAATGCCGGCGGATTGCACGTTGATGCTGGTATGACCTCGGTCATGCATCAGCGCATGGGATTCTATGTCGCGCCGAACGGCAAATTCCTGACGCTGGGTTTTTACGGCTATTCGCTGACGCCGCGGCATTCACCCAATGCTGGCACCGGTCTTGGCAGGGTGGTGCGGGAGATCAACCAGGACGGCAGCCTGGGGCCGATCTACTTCATACGCTACAACCGCCATGCCGGGTGGAACGAAACCAATACCCGTTATCCGCTTTACACCGACAGCCCGGATGCCGCTTTCCGGGAGGCCTGCGAAGCATTGTTGGCCGACAAGTTGATTACCTTGCAATGGTGGGAGGAAGATCGCGGCGACGACGGCTTCTTTTCGATCGTGCCGGGTGACGTGCCAGGTTCGCAATACTTTGCTGCGGACGTCACATCCTCAGGGGGTTCCGGAAAGGCCTTCAACTACTACCGTCGTCCCGACGGCGCGATTGTCGGCCTGTGGAAAAACAAGTACGCCGCCATAAGTCCGGATGATGGCGAAACCTGGAGCAAAATTTCGAAGAACCGCACGCTCAAGACCGACGGCGCGAAAGTCTGGGCGCAGCGGACCGACAATGGCGAGTACATTTTGGTTCACAACCAGTCGGCGACCGAACGCAACCGCTATCCGATGACGTCCATGACGAGTACGGACGGACACACGTTCGACGACCTGCTGAGCCTGCGCAACGATATCCCGTACCGGCGCTACCAGGGAATTCACAAGCGCTTCGGCACGCACTACTACCGCGGCATTATTGACGGCAATGGCAACCCGCCCGGCGACGCCACCTGGGTTACCTATACCGTCAATAAGGAAGACGTTTGGGTGGCACGAATTCCGGCAGGTGTGACAGGCATCGCCGCATGGCCTATTAGCCAGGACTTTCAAGACACTGCCGACGTCATGGCACTCAACGAGTGGAATATTTACGAACCGAGCTGGGCACCGCTGCGCATTGTTGCGGACCCGCACGATGCAGACAACCTTGTGCTTGAGATGCGGGACGAGGAGCCGGTCGACTACTCACGCATCGAGCGGGTGCTGCCCGAGAGTCAGACCCTCTCAGCAACGTTCCGGGTCAATGCGCAACAGATTCCGCTTGGCCATGCGCTGAACATTGAGTTTCAGGACAAGCACGGCGCCCGACCGATGCGCATACGCCTCGATACCGACTGGATTAGCGTGGATCATATGGACGCCGAGGTCCCACGACCTGTGCCGATGCAAAAACAGCAGTGGCATACGTTCGAATTGCAGCTGGATAGTGCAAGGCAAAGCTATGCATTGTCTATTAACGGCACGATGCTGGGCGAGTCGATACCGTTCGCGGTAGACGTCGAGGCATTGCAGCGTCTGGTCTTCAGGACCGGCCCATATCGCGGAGAGATTCAACCTGTCGTTCTGGCCGAAGCGACGACGGATCCGGCCGGTATCAACACGGAAGATATTCCCGGTACCGAGATTCGCGCTGCGGCGGCCGTTTACCTGATCGACGACATCAGTATAGCTCCCGGAATCGATTGAAGGTGCGCCGACAGCTCCGCTCTCTGCTGCCGTTGTTGCTACTGATCGGCTGCGCCGAAAACCAGCAGCAGTACCCGAACATCGTATTCATCCTGGCGGACGACCTGGGTACCGAGGTTATCGGCAGCTACGGTGGCACAAGTTATGCAACGCCGAACATCGACGCACTGGCGAGTACCGGAATGCGCTTTACGCATACCTACAGCGCGCCTGTTTGCTCACCCTCGAGGGTCAAACTCCTGACCGGACGATATGGCTTCAGGACGGGTCAGACCTGGGGGAGTATTCCGGACGATGAGATTACGTTCGGACACGTTCTTAGCGATGCAGGTTACGCGGTAGCGCTGTTCGGAAAATGGCAAATGGCGCTCCTCAAGGATCGGCCCGATCATATTCGCCAGATGGGATTTGATGAGAGCGCCGTCTTCGGCTGGCATGAAGGGCCCCGCTACCATGAGCCGCTCATCTACGAGAATGGACGAGTCAGTGACAGCACCCAGGCCTTGTATGGACCCGACGAATTCAATGCCTACGTGATCGACTTCATACGGCGCAACAGGGACCGGCCCTTCCTTGCCTACTATCCCATGGTCCTGGCGCACGACATCAGCAACGACCTGGAAACGCCACCACCGACCGGGCCGTCGGGGCGCTACGACTCGTTTAAAGAAAATGTTGAGTACTCAGACAGGTTGATTGGCAAGCTAATCGCGGCGCTGGATGATCTGGGGCTGAGGGAAAAAACGCTCGTAATTTACCTGAGCGACAACGGTACGCCGCATCACTACATCACCGAGTACCACGACGGGCAATATATAAAGGAGCCCGTCTTCTCAATGCTTGGTGAAACACGAATCCAGGGTGGCAAGAGTTACCTGACTGATCAGGGTACGCACGTCCCGTTCATTGCCAACTGGCCCGGTACGATTGAGCCGGGACTCGTGAATGACGAACTGATCGATTTCAGCGACTTTCTGCCGACACTTGCGGAGTTGTCGGGGGCAACGCTCGACGCGGACCGGGTTATCGATGGCCAGAGTTTTGCTGCCATGCTTACGGGCGGCGAGTATGTGGGTCGAGAGTGGGTCTACCAGGAATGGGAGGGCAAGGCCTGGATTCGAAACAGGGACTGGAAGCTGTATCTCACCGGCGACCTCTATCAAATGCAGAACGACCCCTTTGAACAGCAGCCTTTTCGGCCGGATACGGACAATGAATCTGCTGCGGCAGCCAGAGCCATGCTGGCCGCTGAGTTGCACGAGCTGCGAGACGAAAGCGGCCACGGCAAGTGACTCTGATCGTTCGATCGTGATACGGGCGCTGCGGCTCGTGACCGCGCTGCCGGCGTACAAGTTTTACCCGGGCAGGCGCCACCACGCACCCCGCCCAGCAGAAACCAATGCTGCTTGTTCTATCCGAAGATATGTGCGTCGGGTCAGGGTGCGTTACTTTATTTAGGTATTAGCTGCCAAACGCACTCCAGCAATCTTATGGTGCGGCCACAGTGCTGACGACTTACGGAATCGTGAAGTGTTGGCCCCGCTAAATTCAGCGACAATAGACCTTGTACAAGCCCCTCTGGTCCTGGGGTTCCCACGACCTGATGGACGTTTCTCCGGCTAGAATCAGCCCCAGGAGGAATGTATGAGTAACCATAGATACTCACCGGCACTAAAAGACGAGGCAGTCCGTCAGATCATAGAGGTCGGCCATTCAGTCAGTGATGTCGCGGCTTGTTTAGGCGTATCCACGGACAGTGTGTACTAATGGGTTGCTGGTGCGTCGACAGGACATGCCGGTGCTGTCCAACAACGAGCACCGCGTCTACGTGGCCCTGGGTGTGTCTAACCGCGTTGCAAGTGCAGAATTGCCGATTGCCCATGACCATTCTTGTTGGCCAGTTGACGCACAACGGTAGACTCGAGCACGAACTCACCGGAGAACGCCGCATCACTCACCGTGCGTGTTTCTGCTGGCGATCGCTCCAAAACGCAATTCGTTTTGCTGGACGGACAGGCAGTGCAAGAAACGTACGTCCAGCAGGGCCCTTTTGTAATGGGGTCTATGGAGGAAATCGAGTCCATTAACCAAGCATTCAACGAAGGCCGATTTGGGTCGCTCGATTGAGGGGGCAACGACGACAGTTCTTACGAGTATTTATAAAAGCCGAATGAAGGAGAAAATCATGCCCGTTAATTTATACAATCCCGAGCCGTTCACCGCGAATAATGCAGCGGTGGTTTTTGTCGACAACCAGGTCGGCCTTATGACCGGAATATTGAGGTTGATACAAAGCGGTGTCGTAACAGCGGACGCAGCCAGCCTGATGATTGAGATTCTCGGTGACAACGCCTCGCCTAGGGCTCTGGAGGTGTACACGGCGCTGGGCAGGGTATTGGCCAGGGCTGTGCGCTGGCGCTTGCGGCGGCAGGCGCTACGCTGATTCTGAATGATCGGCCCGGAAGTGAGGAACTTGCGACCACTGCCGAACTAATAAGAGCACAGGGCGGCAAATGCTATACGGTCGAGGGCGACGTATTCAGCGGCGGAGCGCGACGGCGCCTGGTTGCAGCGGCAATCGAGAGCGCAGGCGAAATCGACATTTTCGTCAGTAATCCAGCGTTGAATATCAGAAGATCGTTCTTGGACTTTGAACTCAGCGACTTTGAGAGCATCGTGGCAGGCACGCTGGTCAGTGCGTTTCACATGAGCCAATTGGTGGCGCGCCAAATGGTTAGCGCGGGCAGTGGCGGCAAGATAGTGTTCGTTTCCAGCGTGCACGCGGAAATGCCAATAGCAAATAATATCGCTTATGGTGCATCCAAAGCGGGCCTCAATCACCTCGCAACGACGATCTCGGTCGAATTGGCGCCGCACCGGATTAATGTAAATACCATTGAGCCGGGCTGGATCGATACGCCCGGTGAACGGGCGATGTCGTCAGACGGCGTTATCGAGCGGGAAGGCAAAAAGCTGCCGTGGCAAAGGATGGGCGTTGCCAGGGATATCGGTGCTGCGGTTGTCTTCCTGGCCTCCGACGAGGCCGATTACATTACGGGTACGACAATTCCCGTCGATGGCGGTTTCCGCTTCAAGCACTGTGCGCCGGAAAGTTTCCGCTAGTACAGCGAGTCCGTTTAATCGGGCCTGTGTTGCGCAGCGTCGGCTGGATATACGGTACTTTCCGGCATCCACTGCAGTAATTTCTGAGACACTTTGACCCATGTCGAAACTTAAATTGGACGAAATTCACGCGACGAAAATTGATGGCACCACAAAGGGTTTTCCCGGTACGTCGCAACCCATGCGCCTGGATCAGATCGGCACTAAGAATTGGCACGTTCTCGAGCAGGACTTGCCGTTTCCCGTTGCGATACTGAAAGACAGTGCGTTGCGCAACAACAGTAAGCAGATGAAAGGTTTTCTGCGTGCGATGGGCGTGTCATTGAGCCCGCACGGCAAGACAACGATGTCCCCGCAATTGTTCAATCGGCAAATGGCGGATGGCGCGTGGGGGCTTACCGCTGCGACAACGGCACACGTAAATGTCTATCGGCAGGCGGGCGTACAACGCATCGTGCTTGCCAATCAACTGGTTGGCGTACAAAACGTTGCCTACATCGCCAGGGAACTCAGAGCGGACCCGGAGTTTGAGTTTTACTGCCTCGCTGATTCGCTGCAGCAGGCCGACCAGCTCGCCGAGTTGCTGCGGAGGTATAAGCCCGGCCGCCCCCTGAATCTGCTGGTCGAAATGGGCTCGCGAAATGGACGCTGTGGCGTGCGTAATCGCGAGCAGGGCATCGAGCTGGCACGTCACATTGCCGCGCAGCAAGATGTTTTTTGCCTGGCTGGCATTGAGGTTTTCGAGGCCATATACGGCGGCGAGCCGAATGATGCCGCCAACAAGACCGAAGGATTGCTTGAGCAGGCTGTCATGCTTGCCGAAGAATGTGATGATGCAGACTTGTTCGGTGCTCCTGACTTGCTCTTGACGGCTGGCGGCACCATGTATTTCGCGCGGGCAGCCAGGGCATTGCTCAGGGCCTGTCCATCCCGCAAGCCAACGGTGCTGCTGCGAAGTGGCTGTTACCTGACGCATGATCACGGGCTTTATGCCAGGGGCGCCGAATTCGAGAAACGTCATGCGGGTGGTGACTACCCGGATTTCGTTCCTGCACTCGAAGTCTGGGCCTGCGTCCAGTCAGTTCCCGAATCCGGGCTGGTTATCTTGGCGTTGGGCAAGCGAGATATTTCCTACGACATACAGCTTCCAGTCGTCTGCTACTCAGCGGAAGGCGGCCGCGCGAGGGCCGTTGCTCCCGGAGATTACGAAATAACGGCACTTAATGATCAGCATGCCTACATGCGTTGTCCCGAAGGATTGGAGCCGAAGGCTGGCGATCTCTTTGGCCTCGGCATCTCACATCCCTGTACGACCTTCGACAAATGGCAGCTCTTGTACATCGTTGACGATGACTATCGTGTAATTGAGGGGATTCGCACCTACTTCTGACGAACCGGCCTGGAACTACAAACGTGGAAATTTGCGGCCAAAATGCGTTACTGGCCTCCGCAAATTGACTAGAATCAGGCAGGAACCGCAGCCCAAATTGTGAGGAGCGATAAATGATTTCCCGACGCGATTGTCTCAAGTACACGATGTTGGCAGGTACGGCGACAGCGCTGCCGGGCGGCTGGCTGCATGCCATGCAAGGCCAGGATGTGATCAAGCGGAAAATCCCGAAGACCGGCGAAGAGCTGCCAATCGTCGGCCTGGGCTCGTCTGCAACGTTTCGGCGACTGGCCGAAGCCGGCGAGATCAAGCAATTGCAGGATGTCATGGAGACGCTGCTCGACCATGGCGGCAGTGTATTCGATACCGCACCGGGCTACGGCGAGTCAGAGGAAGTCGCCGGCCGGATTATCCAGAATCTGGGTAAAACCGATGATGTGTTCTGGGCGACCAAGCTCAACGTGGTGCCACGAGGCGGCAACACGGCCGACCCGGGCAAAGCGCGCGCTCAGCTGGAACGCTCGTTCGACTACATTGGCAAAGACCCGATCGACCTCGTGCAGGTACACAATTTACGCGATGTACCAACGCAAATTGCCATCCTGAAAGAACAGAAAGCGGCAGGCCGCATCCGTTACATTGGCGCGACGTATACAGGTGACAGCCGTTACAACGATCTTGCCGCAGCCATGAAAAATGAGCCACTGGACTTTATTGGCGTCGACTACGCTGTTGATAATCGCAATGCCGCAGACGAAATATTCCCGATTGCTGAGGATCTCGGGATTGCAGTCCTCGTGTACCTGCCGTTCGGCCGCTCACGCCTCTGGAGCCGCGTCGGTGACCGGCCAATCCCGGATTGGGCCGGGGAAATCGGCGTCGAGTCCTGGGCACAATTCTTTATTAAGTATGCAGCAGCGCATCCCGCCGTTACCGCGGTAACGCCCGCGACCAGCAAGCCACATCACATGTTGGACAATCTCGGGGCGGGCTATGGCGAATTGCCGGACAAGGCGCTGCAGAAGCGCATGGCTGACTTTGTGGACGGCCTGCCGTCCGCGTAGAAGCGCAAGACATTTATTGCGCCACCAAACAGCGGCGCCAGCGGGTGTTTATTACTCTGCTCTATCCATCAATCGCTGCGGCTGACGAACGATAGTTCTGCCTGCTTTTGCATAAAACGAACGTATTGTCGTGTCGACCATCCACACTCAATAGTGAGCGCCTCCCAGGTCGGGACGAGCAACATTGCCCACAGGGCGTCGGTCGCTTTCGGTCGCGTCCAACCTACAGCGAGCATCTTGTCAGCGTGTAGCGCATCGATGGCAGCGCGACAGCCGTCACGCATTGCCGCCATGCGATCATCCCAGGCGGCAGCGGCGGCTTCATCAGTATCCCGTGCCAGCATCAACGCTTTTCCAACACCGTAGATCTCCGGGATGTAGTGGCCCCAACAGTCGATATAGAGCGCAAGGCGCTCCACCCCTGATGTCGCCGCCTGGGAAGGGGCGAGACGCTCGTCGACATCGAGCTTTTCATCCAGGTACCTCGTTGCTGCTACCAAGAGATCGGTGCGCGAGCTGAAATGCAGATAGACCGCCTGGCGGGAAACCCCGGTCTTCTTGGCGATATCGGCCATACGGACGCCACGACCGCCATGTTCCTCGAGCATCCGGACCGTCGAGTCGAGGATCTTCGTACGGGTTTCTGAGTTTTCACTTGACATGATGTAAAGTCTGCCTTATGGTTTACACAGTGTCAATTGACACGGTGTCAAGTAAACCGAGGAGATGACAATGACAATGATGAATCTAAGGGGCGTGCTGGCGCGCAAGTTGGTGTTGCTGATTAGCGGCTTGGTCGCAATGGGCATAGCAACGGCGATTCTTTTCGCGCCGAACGGGTTTTATGCGGCCTACGAGATCGAACTCGCCGGTAACACCAATCTGATCAATGAACTGAAAGCGCCGGCGGGGATGTTGTTCGCCGCCGCGCTACTGATGCTTGCCGGGGTATTCCGCACCCAGCTGATTTCGCTATCGCTTGCAGTATCAGCGGCGGTGTATCTGCCGTATGGACTCGCGAGGCTGTTGAGCATTGCTCTTGATGGCGTTCCGCACAATAGCCTCGTCGGTGCTGCAATTTTCGAAATCGCGGTTGGCACGGTCTGCCTGCTTGCCCTGATCCCTGGCCGTGAAGGCCGTATCGCTCACATGACCTCTTGAGGAGATGAAAATGAAAGACAACGTAAACAATATGATCGTATCGATGCCCGTCACGCTGGTACTCGGTGGAACAGGAAAGACTGGTCGTCGCGTTGCGCAACGACTGGCAAGTCGCGGTGTTACAACACGCATCGCATCGCGGTCGGCGAATCCATCGTTTGACTGGAACGACCAGGGCACCTGGAAAGCTGCGCTCGCTGGGGTCGACGCGGTGTATATCACGTATGCGCCTGACCTTGCGATTCCCGGCGCGACGGATTCGATTCGTGACTTCGTGGCGACAGCCGTGGAGCAGGGTGTTCGTCGGCTGGTACTGCTATCGGGCCGCGGTGAGGAGGAAGCGCAGGCTTGTGAACGCATCGTGCAGGACGCCGGGGTGGAATGGACTGTGGTTCGCGCAAGCTGGTTCAATCAGAATTTTTCGGAAGGCGAGTTTCGTGGCATGGTCCTTGATGGCGCAATTACATTACCGGCGGCCGACGTTCCGGAACCTTTTGTCGACGCGAATGACATTGCCGACGTTGCCGTAGCGGCACTGACCGAAGACGGTCACAACGGCGAGATCTACGAAGTCACCGGACCGCGCCTGCTGACGTTCGAAGATGCGGCCGATGAAATTTCACGTGCTGCCGGTCGCGAAGTCAGCTTCATCGGCATTCCGAAGAATGATTTTGCTGGCGCAATCGCTGATTCCGGTGCGCCTCAGGAAATTGCATGGCTATTGAACTATTTGTTCGACACGGTTCTCGACGGCCGCAATGCCTACGTGTGCGATGGCGTGCAACGGGCGTTAGGCCGTGAGCCAACGGACTTCAGCGAGTTCGTTGATCGGATCGCAGCGTCGGGCGAATGGAAAGTTGCAGATTGACTACGATTTTCAAGCTGTCATTCGGACTATCTGCCATGGGTCGAAGTTACGTGATGTATGAATTCGTCAAGAATTGTCAAGCGCTAGCGACGACCCCAAGCCGTTTTGCTACTGTGCGGACTAGCCAATATGAAGGTTAGTCATGCAAGCAAAATCCAAACTCGCCGCTACGAGCAGTGCCGATCTTGAGTCGCCTGTCGCAAAGAAATTGCCGCGCCGTCGATCTCTGAACTGGGTAATTTTAGTTGCCATCGTGCTCGCCGCCCTGGTCTGGTGGTGGACCAGTGGGGAGTCGGCGTCGGAGGCGCAACCGCTGATCGTTGAGATTGAAATTGGAGACATTGAAAATGCGGTAACGGCGGCTGGTACGCTGCAACCAAGTGAGCTCATCGAAGTTGGTGCCCAGGTCTCGGGCCAGTTGCAAAAACTGTATGTCGATGCGGGTGATTCTGTTGAGGCCGGACAATTGGTAGCCGAGATCGATGCGACCGTGCAGTCGAATCGCGTCGAAGCCAGTCGCGCAAGCCTACAGGCGCTCGAAGCACAACTCTCAGCGCGGGAGTCTGCCCTCAAGCTTGCGCAGGCGAATGCGGCGCGCCAGACACGCTTGATGGAAGACGACGCCTCCACACAGGCGGACTTCGATCAGGCCATGAACTCGCTGGCTTCGGCACAGTCGAGTTACACGCAACTGCAGTCGCAAATCGCGCAGAGCAAAGCGAGCCTTGCCAGCGACGAGGCGCAGCTCGGCTATACGAAAATTTATGCGCCGATCAGCGGCACGATCGTTGCGATCGATCGAAAGGAGGGCGTAACCCTCAACGCGAACCAGCAAACGCCGGTGATCATGCGAATCGCCGACCTTTCGACGATGACGGTCGAAGCCGAAGTCTCAGAGGCCGATGTCACCAAGCTGAGTACCGGCATGGAGGTGTATTTCACCACGCTTGGCAGTGGTGATCGTCGCTGGTACAGCAAGTTACGCCAGGTCTTGCCGACCCCCGTTGTGACGAACAACGTCGTCCTGTATTCAGCTTTGTTCGATGTCGATAATGCAGATCAGGCGCTGCTCTCGAGTATGACCGCGCAAGTATTTTTCATAACGTCTTCTGCACGCAACGTCGCCAAGGTGCCGGTCGGTGCGCTGCACTACGCTGACGATGCGGGTCGACCCTCGGGTGCCGCTGCCTCATTCACACGGGGCGAACGGCGTGGCCCGCGCGAAGGCGGTGTTCCCCCCACCGAGGAAGAGCGTGCGCAACGTCGCGCAGCGCGGCTGGCAAGCGGCGGCGGGCCAAGGGCTGGCGCGGATTTCGCTAACCGTCGACAGCGCGGTGGTCGCGGTGCCGTCGCAACAGTTCAATTGGCACTGGACGATGGCACCTTCGAGGAACGCGAGGTACGTGTTGGCGTAACCAGCCGCATTGCCGCCGAGGTCCTCTCGGGTCTCGAAGCGGGAGATCGCGTCGTTGCGGGCGTCGTGCAGTCGGGCAGTGGGGCGCAGAACACGCAGAATCGCGATCCTCGTTTCGGCCCCCGGTTCTAACAATGGCGAGTCCGGCGCAGAATATTTTTCAGGCAACGACGGGCGCCACCGGTCCCTTGCCGTTGATCGACCTTCGTGACATTCACCGCACGTTTATCACGGCTGGCGGAGTCGAGGTTCACGCATTGCGCGGTATCTCCTTGCAAATCTACCCGGGCGAATTTCTGGCCATTATCGGGCAGTCCGGCTCGGGTAAAACGACGTTGATGAACATTCTCGGTTGCCTCGACCGGCCAACCCGCGGCGAGTATCGTTTTTCGGGAAAAGACATTGAGAGTTTCGATGCGGATGGCCTTGCCTGGCTGCGGCGCGAGGCATTCGGATTCGTTTTCCAAAGCTACAATCTGCTCGGCAATGCAACCGCCCAGGAAAACGTCGAGGTGCCCGCTATTTATGCGGGCATACCGCAGGCGGACCGGGAGGTTCGTGCGGCAGAATTGCTGGGCTCGCTAGGACTTGGCGATCGCATGGAACACCGCCCCAACCAGCTGTCGGGCGGACAACAACAGCGCGTCTCGATCGCACGGGCACTGATGAACGGCGGTGAGGTAATCCTTGCTGACGAGCCAACCGGTGCGCTGGATTCCCAAAGCGGTATCGAGGTCATGGCACTGCTCAAAGAACTTGCCGCCCACGGTCATACTGTGATTCTCATTACGCACGATGCGAAAGTCGCGGCTGAGGCAGACCGCCAGATCGAGCTGCTGGATGGTGAGATCGTCAAGGACACACGAGCGGGCCCGCCGGCATCGGATAATGAGGCCCGGGCCAGACCAGAAAGATCTCATTCGGCTGCCGCGGCGTCACTGGCCGACGTTGGCGAAGCCGTTCGAATGGCGTTTCGCTCGCTGCGTGCCAACCTGTTTCGTACTGTTCTGACGCTGCTCGGCATTGTCATTGGTGTTGCGTCAGTCGTCGCAATGCTGGCCATAGGTGAGGGCGCGCAACGCGACATCATCGACAGGATCAGTGCAATGGGTGTCAATATGCTGCAAGTGCGCTCATTTTACGGGCGATCACCGGATGCGGCCCCTCTAACGATTCAGGACGCCGCGGCCATTGAACTCGAAATCCCCAACGTGAAAGCAACGCTGCCGGAAATATCCGGGAATGCCGTACTGCGCTGGGGCAATAGCGACTACGATTCATCGATAATAGCGACGTCGGCAAACCTCCCGGAAACACGCAGTTGGCCGCTGGCATCGGGCGTGTTCTTTACCGATGATGACAGCGAAACGTTCACACCCGTTGCGGTACTGGGCAGTACCATAGTGAGCGAATTGTTCGGCGACGAGGATCCGCTCGGCGAATACATCCTGATCGAGAAAGTACCGTTTCTCGTCATCGGGACGCTCACCACCAAGGGCTCATCGGGATTCGGCGGGCGGGACCAGGACGAAGTTGTCATGGTGCCGTTAAAAACCGGTGGCCTCCGTTTATTCGGCAGACAGTACCTGCGAAACCTGACCGTGGCAGTCGAGGATCCCGCGTACATCGATGAGACCGAGGCGCGGATGACCAGCTTTCTTACACAACGCCACGGAACCCAGGACTTCCGCGTCAACAATAGCGCGGAGCTATTGGAGAACGTTTCCGAATCGCAGCAGACGTTTACAATTTTGCTGGGTTCAGTCGCTGCGATTTCGTTGATCGTTGGCGGCATCGGCGTCATGAATATCATGTTGGTATCCGTCACCGAGCGGACCCGCGAGATCGGAATTCGTATGGCGACCGGAGCGCGGCAGAAAGATATTCTATTGCAGTTTTTGTCTGAGGCGATTGTCGTGTCGGCTCTGGGCGGATTGCTAGGTGTTGCGATCGGCATTGGTATCGCTAAATTGATCGAGCTGCTGGGGACGTCGGCACTTGTCACACCAACGCCGGTCATTCTGGCGTTCGGTTGTGCAGCTGCAACCGGGCTGGTATTCGGCTTTGCGCCGGCACGCAAGGCGGCGCGGATGAATCCAGTCGACGCATTGGCGACAGAATAGATGAATAATGTAATCGACACTTACAAGAAACTTGCGGCGTTATTCGCCGCTGGTCTGATTGTTTCAGCGTGTGCCCAGACCCCGCTGCCTGAACTTCCCGCAAGTGACGTACCGGCTGAGTACCAGGGCGTCGGTGCTGACGCTGTTGCGTGGCCCGCGTCCGACTGGTGGCGAAACTTCGAATCTGACGAATTGATGGCTGTGATTGATCAGGTCAGGGATCGCAACCTGGTTCTTGGCAATAACGAAAGAAACCTGCGCCTCGCACAACTGACATTGCGTGATGCCGGGTTCGATCTTTTACCAACGCCGTTCGTTGACGTTGGCGGGTCGAGTAACTACTCGGGTGCCGAAGTGTCAGGTGGCAGCTATGCGGATGGCGGATCGGATTCTTTCGATCTTGCGGCGAGTTTTGCCTACACCGATATTCTTAGCAAGCCGGGGCAATGGGATGCGGCCAAAGGCCGATTCGATTTCAGCGTCGCGCAGGTTGCCGATGTACGCCTGAATACGATGGGGACCGCTGCATCCACCTATTTCAGGGTATTGCTACTACGCGATCGGATTGCCGCGGCTATCCAGAACGTGAAGAACGCAGAGGCCATTACAACCATCGTCGAAGCGCGCGTCGATGCTGGCACGGTTAACAAGATCGACCTTTTGCAACAACGGATCGCATTGCAGCGGGAGAAGAATCGGCTCAGCTCATTGCAGCAGGACGAGTTTGAAGCGCGAGCGGCACTCGCGCTGTTGTTGGCCGAGAACGTTGCGGACGTGAATGTTGCCGCGACAACGCTCGCCAATGTCACAGTACCGACAGTAGCGCCCGGTTTGCCATCCGAATTGCTCACGCGGCGCCCGGATATCATGCAAGCCGAAGCAAACCTGCGAGTGTCCCGGGCGAACGTCGACCTGGCCCGCCTCGCGTATCTGCCGAACATCTCGATTACGGGTTCGGCGTGGCTCGTTAGCGATTCTCTGGGGCAACTGATCGATGACGGTGATCGCACCGTAAATGCAACGGCGAGTCTCTCACAGTTGTTGCTGGATAACGGCGCGCGGGGTCGCAATGTCGAACGTAACCGCTTGCAGCTCGAATCGTCGCTCGCCGACTATCGAGAAACGGTGTTGTCTGCATTTAACGAAATCGAAGTGTCATTGGGAAACATTGAGTTGCTCGATGCACTTGGCCGCGTAGCGGGGGAGGATCTCAAGCGGGCAGAAGAAGCATTTCGTATTGCCGAAGTTCGATACCGCGAGGGTGTGGACGGGTATCAGACCGTTCTGACTGCACAGGACGCATTGTTCGCTGCCCGGGACACGTCGCTTGATAACAAACTGGCGCAGCTCAACGCGGTTATCGCTTTCTACCAGTCGCTTGGCGGTGGCTGGTCAGCAGATCAATAGACCCATTGCTTGCGTAGGCTGGCAATCGCTTCGGTATGTCGCAACATAAGTCCGGTTACATCAACGACGCCGCAGGCGCGTGAGGATCTCGAGAAGCTCCTCGATTTCGGCCTGGTTTTTCGACGGCATATCGAGGCCGACAAAAAAATCCGTCAACACGCCGTCGACATCAGCAAGTAAGGTCTTGCCGCCCCTTGTCAGGGTGGCAAGGCTCTGGCGCGCGTCCCGGTCGCTCTTGGTGGTTGTGACATAGCCAAGTTTTTCCAGCGGTTTGAGCGCTCGAGTCACAGCCGATGGTGTCAGCGATGCGGAGCGGGCCAGTGCGACCCGGGTAAGCCCGTTATTGGCGGAATGCGCCAGGGTATTGAGCAGCCGATACTCGCGAAATGTAATGCCGCGACTGAGGGAAAGCGCACTGTCCAAACGCCGCTCCAGGGCGGCAGCGGTGTCCAGGATTTGCAGCACCAAGTTTTCTGTTTTGTCTCTTTTCTTCATCATGCGTGCATAATACATGAGTGATCACGTATTATGCAACAACTATTTTGTGGATACCGATCGAGATAGTCGTGCCGGCTAGCAAGTCTCCGATTCACGCATTGCGGATGTCGCAAACCGATTCTCGTCGTCGAGATACGGTGCCGCTGTTGCCAGGCCTTCAATGGTTGAGTCAATAATCTCGGTAACCCACGCGGGCGCGGCGTCATTGAGCCGATAGTAAGTCCAGTTCGCATCCCGCCGGTCTGTGACCAGACCGGCATCCTTGAGCGTCTTAAAAGCTTTCGAAATCGTGGGTTGTGGTATCCCGAGCGCGTCGACGACTTCGCAAACACACACTTCGTCGTGTATTGCGGCCAGGTACAGACAACGCAAACGCGTCTTATTACTGAGGCTTGCAAAAACCGCCGTGTGGGGTATATTCCAATTTTGGCATGTTCTTTGCGCGGCATGTTTCAATTGTGCTGCCTCCTGGTTGAGTGACGAGAGCCGTCTATAAAGACGCCGGGAACGAATCTGCAGTTTATCAGGAACATTCGATGCATCAGCATCGATAACAAGACTCGGACAAGGTGATTGAAAAATGAGCGTATTTGAGCGCTACCTGACGTTGTGGGTGGCCCTGTGTATAGCCGTCGGTGTAGCACTGGGACATTTTTTTCCGGGGGTCTTCCAGGAAATCGGTGCAATGGAAGTTGCTCGGGTCAACCTGCCGGTCGCTATACTGATCTGGTTGATGATCATTCCGATGCTCATAAAGATCGATTTCGGCGCGCTCGGCCAGGTCAAAGAACACTGGCGCGGCGTTGGCGTGACGCTGTTCATCAATTGGGCCGTCAAGCCGTTTTCGATGGCGTTTCTGGGCTGGTTGTTCATCGGGCATTTGTTTTCTCCGTATCTGCCCGCCGACCAGATTTCTTCCTATATCGCCGGGCTGATCATTCTCGCTGCAGCGCCGTGCACGGCGATGGTCTTCGTGTGGAGCAACCTGTCCGACGGTGAGCCGCATTTCACACTGAGCCAGGTCGCGGTGAATGACGTCATCATGATATTCGCTTTCGCTCCTATCGTCGGGTTGTTGCTGGGCCTGTCGGCGATCACGGTACCGTGGGAGACGCTGTTTTTGTCGGTCGTGCTCTACATACTTGTGCCCGTAATCATCGCACAGGTACTTCGCAAGCGACTGCTGTCGTCCGGAGGCGAGACGGCGTTGCAATCTGCATTAGACCGGCTGGGCCCGGCCTCGTTGATCGCTCTCTTAACAACGCTGGTACTCCTGTTCGGATTCCAGGGTGGACAGATCATCGCACAACCGATGATCATTGCATTGCTCGCTGTGCCGATACTTATCCAGGTGTATTTCAATTCCGGGCTCGCCTACCTGCTCAATCGAAAGTTCGGTGTAGCGCATTGCGTGGCCGCGCCATCGGCACTCATCGGCGCCAGCAACTTCTTCGAACTTGCTGTCGCTACCGCAATTGTATTGTTTGGTTTTGAATCCGGTGCGGCGCTGGCAACGGTGGTCGGGGTACTCGTTGAAGTGCCGGTGATGCTGTCAGTCGTGAAGATTGTCAATGCGAGCAAGGACTGGTACGAGCGAGGCGCGCAGGCTCAAAAAGGGACAGACTCAATCGTGTAAACTATAGAAGTCTGCTGGGCTTCCGTGCGGAAACACCAGCGAATAGCATATTTACCACGTCAGGAATTCAAGGAGTCTAAGCCAGTGCGCCAGGACCTGTTGTTCTGTTTATTCTTAGTTGTGTTCTCTTTGTCAGGTTGTGACAACAGTACACGGGCACCATCGGAGACAAATTGGGCCGAAGCCGGCTTCGATAAAACCGGCACGTACTTCAAGGTCGCGGCCCCGAACGCTGCGCATGGGCCGACGCGGTTGGTTTACGTACCAGTGTATTCGCGCCTGTTCCTGGCCAAGGCGAGCTTCTGGGAAATGGCGGCTTCGCTCAGTATTCGAAATACTGATCCCGATCAAACGCTGATCGTTCACGAGATTAACTATATTGATACAGCAGGCGATGTTATCGAACATTACCTCGAAACACCTCACCAGCTGGACCCGATGGCAACGGCTACACTAACGCTGCCGCAATGGGATGAACGCGGCGGGACCGGTGCGAACTTCCTTGTTCGCTGGAGCGGGGAGAGTGGTATCAATACGCCGATTATTGAGGCCGTGATGGCGGGGACGCGTGGCACCCAGAGCTTTTCGTTCGTGCGCGCCGGCCAGGAAGTCAACGAGTAGTTGAGCGCACACTGCCGCAGTGCCCGAATACGACAATCGACGCGACGCGCCCACCGACGACGAGGGCCATTGACCCCGCGAGCTCGACAAATAGCAGGGCCGTCGGAATGGGTGCGTCGAATGCAGCACCGCGCAATCGCCAGATGCCGGCAATCAGGAACAATGTAATCGCTGCGATCATCCAGGTTGCATGGCGGTCGATCATTCCGGTGGCTTCTTCGGACACGATCCGGTAGTCGATGAGCCCTGCAATCACTGCGGGAATCGAAACGGCGACGCCCAGCCATATAAACAAGTGTGCCAACGCTATCAGGTCAACGCCTGGCACCCAGTTTCGGACTGGCATGAGCATTGTTGCGACGTCCAGGCCAGTTGCCAGCACCCAGCAGGTGATCGGAAAATGAACGAAAACCGGATGCCAGCGGTGCGGAATCGTTTGCGGCTTAGCCATTGAGGACGACGGCCACCAGGCCACCGAAGGCAATGACCGCGAGCGATGCGTGCAGCACCACCAGCCACCCTGACGGAAGCTCCTTTCGCAAGTGTGAAAACGCGAGGTAGAATCCACCCAGGGCGGCGACGACGAACAGCCCGAGCACACCCATTGCGAGGGTGCCACCGGTGCCTTTGACAACCAATGTCGCCAGCAGGACAAGGCCTGTGGCGCCTAAAAGTGCATGCGCAATTGACAGGTACCATGGAGCAAATTTTCCGCGTAGCACATGCAGTGCCAGCAGCACGCCTCCAAGGGCTGCAATTCCGAATACTACGAGTACGCTATCTAACATCGTTCAGTCTCTTTCTATTGCTTGAGTAAAAGTGCTGCACCGCAGCAAGTAAGGAAATCAATTTTGTGCCGGAGCGTTGCCGTCGGTGGCGTTTCCTGTCTAGAGCGACAGCAGGTACTGCACAAGATCAGCCTTGTCGTGGTCGCTCAGACCAAGTGCAAAGTGTTCGTCGTAGTGGTCAACGACCTCATGCAATGTTGCAAAGCGACCGTCGTGGTAATACCCGCGATTTCCGTGAGTCCAGAGTCCCTTCAGCGGCGCGGTTCGATACGCTCGCTCGGGACCGCGGTCAGCCTGAAATGAGTCGATACCGATTTCTTCCGCGCTATGCATGTTCCATCCAGGTTCTGTGAAAAGTGGCGGCACGTGACAACGCGCACAGTCAGCGCGATCGCCAAAAAGGACCTCGCCACGCTTGGCTGCCTGGGGTTCGAACGTTCCCCTTGGGGGCGGAGGGGCCTCTATCGATAGTTGATAGAATTGGAGAGCAGCAAGTTTCGGCGTGACGAGGTCAGGGTCATGACGGACTTCGGCAAACCCGGCCGCCGCAGCGATCGGGTATTGAACGAGGTCGTTGAGGCGAGGATCAATAAAAGTGCCTTGCCCGCGCATCTCGAGGTTCGCAACAAAAGCATTCCAGTGGGTAACTGAGCCCCAGCCGCTCCACGTGTGCAAGTTCACACCGGCGAGTCCAAAGGCGGGAGGAATGAGCGTTGCGGCTGGTTTGCCGTCGGGTTGAAATGCTTTTCCATCCATCAGCAGCCCGGCGTCAAATTTCCCCGGCCCCCAACTATTCAATACTTCTCGAACAGTAGCCTCGTCGATGCCGGGGTGTACGAAAGACAACAGGTCAATAAGCGGCTGTACGTTCGGCGACAACGCGATTATGGCGCCGGCGTTAAGGTCGCTGGCCGCCCAGCCATCGAGTCGCCTGCCGATGCCCGGCGCAAACGAGTCGTCGACCGTCGAATGGCACAGCGCACAGGTAATGCCAATGGACTGCAGGTGCGTGCCGCTATCGTCAAAAACGCCGCGGACGCCAACAACGGCGTCGAGTTGCAGCAGCGCGATTGTTGTCGCCGGATCGTCCAGGTCGACGCGACCGCGACGAAGATCACGGCGCAACGCTCGCGGCAACGCCTGTACGTCAACTTTCAGGCCGACGGCCAGCGCTGTTGCCGGACTTACACCCGGGCCGACGCCACCATTCGCAACACCGGCGATGGCTTCATGAAGCCGCAGCGTATCGCCCCAGAACGCTTCATCACCAAAAGTGTCATAGCGAAACGTGTCGCGCCCGTCGAAAAGCATTTGCAAGGCCCCGAAAACGTTGCGCGAATCGTGCGGCGAGAATGCCTGCGTCCTGGCATTTGTGGCGCTGTATGCAGGCGCAGACATTTTGACGTCGGCTGAGCCGGTGCCACTTAAAAGAATTAGTGTCATCCCGATGACAAAGGAGAACTTCATTACCAACTCCTCAATCCAGAGTGAAAGAAGGTGCCTCACTGCTCGTGCCGGTCAGCGACGCCGAGCGGGTGTTGGCAATTTTTAGCGCAGATTCGAGGTTTTCATTTGCGAAGCGCCAGTTAATGAGGTGATCGAGGACTCCCCGCACATATGCGGCCCGATTATTCTGACGATCCAGGTAGTACGCGTGTTCCCAGACGTCAATGGCCAGCAGCGGTACCTGGTTGTGTACCAGCGGGTTATCCGCATTCGACGTGCGCATGATGTCGAGGCGATCCTTGTTAAGAACGACCCAGACCCAGCCACTGCCGAAGAAGTTTGTCGCGGCGTCTCGCAGACGCTCCAGGAACAGCTCGTTACTGACAAAGTCAATCTCAATCAGTGCAGCGATGGCACCGTGCGGCTCACCGCCTCCTTCGGGATGCAACGATTGCCAGTAGAACGAGTGACTCCAGACCTGTGCCACATTGTTAAAAAGCGCCGTCATTCCTCGCGTGTGAGCGACACGGATGAGGTCCTCTATCGCCAGGCCATTAAGCTCCGACTGCGCTAGCAACTGCTTGCTTCGGGCTACGTACCCGGCATGATGTTTGCCATAGTGAAAACCAACGGTCGCCGCTGAAATGTAGGGTTCAAGCGCATCGACGTGGTAGGGCAATTCCGGGAGTGAAATGGACATCTCGTTGACTCATCGCTCGCAAGTGGTGGTTCGACCGGATCAGGCTACGACCTGGCGATGAATCTGACAAACGATATAAATTGGTATTTCATATCGAGAATATCGATACTAAAAGCGAGCGAACCGGCGAGGACCGGTCGTTCTTGTCTAGACGAGCGTGAATAGTCCGTTGGATGCGCTATGTGCAAGCATGGGCAGAAGCAGGCTGCCGGTTCTCTCTCTAAGCCACAGAAGAAGTAGAGACGGAATGCCGGTAATCGCGAAAATCATGGCGTCGAAATCGAAACCGCCGTCCGAGTATCCGAAGCCATGGGCGAGACCGAACAGCAGCGAAGTCAACAGGCCGCCATAGCTTATATTTGCCCCAAGAATACTGGCGCGACGCGTGAACGCGTCGTTCATGACCAGTAGCAGCACGCCTCGGTAGAACAATTCTTCATCCAGGCTGGGCATTGTCCATTGAAACGCAATGGTCTCGATGTCGGCCATGCCGCTTGTATCAGATACTGCGAAGTAGAAAAAAACTCCGAGCAAACCGAAAAAAACCAGTAGTGGTGTGCGCATTCCCGGCCGCTGACTGAACGTCAGGCCCACTTTTGCCGGCCCAAACCGGGGCAGAAACGCAATCGCAACGAAGACAGCAAAGGACATCGCTTTCCCGAGCCAGTTCCAACTCGACTCCGCGGGCAGATTTGGCACCAGGAAGAAGCCTCGTGTAAGCAACACGTCGTATAGAACGTAGAGTGTCAGAGCTGCGACAAATGGCCTGATGTGAAAGTCTTGCCGATACCGCATTGCCCCAATTGCACCGAATGCGGCGACGATGCCGAGTTGCCCGAGGACCGTGTACATTTCGTCGATCAATATTCAGTGCCCTTTGCCGGATTCCCGGTCGAGTACGTCGTGATTCTGTCCGGCAGAGATTATGCCGGCGACGAGTTCCGCCAGCCAAGCCGTGATACACAAAGAAAAGTGATGAGTCATATCGACACAATCGATACATCGCTGTGTTCAGGCGAGTCAGCTTTTTATTGGCATATTTGTGAAGACGCTCAGTGAGCGTCGACTTCAGCGGCCAACGTACGCAGTTGTGCGAGGGGCACATCGAAGAGTTCTGTATCGTAATCGCTTGGATAAACCACATAGGCTGGCAGTCGAAACTGCGGTGCATCTTTCGCTTCTGCGAGCATGCCGTTGGCCAGATGCTTTTCCACCAGGCGTCGTGGGAAAAAGCCGGAACCGCCGTGTTTCAGTATGTGCTTCAGACCGAGCCAGCCGATGTTGGCGCTGAGCCCGGGGCCGGTGAAATCCGGAAAACTCGCGGCGTGCCTGGCGCGAAACTCCTGGCCCCAATCAATGTAAACATAGTTGGAGTTCATGGGCAGTCCCGCTTCGGCGGCCTCGGTATGCACAAGGATGAGTTCTTCCTCGAGGAGTGGTTCGACCTGGAGTCCCGGCCGGCTTTGCGGCGTATACATGACTGCAATGTCGATACGACCATCGACCAGGCCCAGCATCAGGTCATCTTCAAAACCAATCTCGGCGCGCAGTGCGATGTCCGGTGCATTCGCTTGCATCAGTGGCAACCATTGCAGCAACAGATCCTCCCAAATGCCAAAACGACCACCGATAGTCAAAGACGCCCGAAAACCTTGTGTAACCCCAAGGTCCTGGCGCGCTTGCTCGACGGTTCGCATCAGTGTTACTGCATGCTTCTGGAATTGTCGGCCCGCGGCGGTCAGCGTGGTTCCCGCCTTGTTGCGAACGAACAAACGGCAACCGAGTTGCTGCTCGAGGGATTGAATGCGGGCACTCACGGTAGATTGCGTCACGAATAAGCGCTCGGCTGCCTTGACGAAGTTCCCTGCGGCAACCACGGTCAGAAAAGTGCGCGCTAGCTCGGTATCCATACAGCTCGCCCTCGGCTTTTAATTCGATGCAGCCGATAGCATTGCCCATTTTTTCACGTGTTGCAAAAGTAGGTTCGTGCGATCTTTCGTACCAGGGTCAGTCCTGTAGCGAGCGAAGCAGTGCATCCACTTGTTGAATATCCGGGAATGTCGCCTTGAGTTGTTTGGCAATCTGACGCGCCGCGCTGCGATCGCCAGTGTCTCGATAGATAGTCGCCAGCGCCCAGGCGATGTCGAAGTGCTGCGGGTTTTTGTTGAGCGCTTGTTGCAAAACACGGATTGCATCGTGCGGCCTGCCCAGCGAATTCAGGGCAACACCATAAACGTAGACAAACTGTGGTTCTGTCGCATCGAGTCGTGTTGCACGTTCCAGGTGCAGGAGCGCGTCGTCGCTTTGCCCGCTGCGAACAAGGTGCAGGCCATACGCGTGTTGTGCCTGAGCAGAATTCGCGCCGATCCGAATGGCGTGTTCGTACATTTGCGCAGCAGCGTCTTCATTCCCGAGGCGCCGTTCAAATTCGGCAAGGCCCAGTACGGCCTCCGGTGCCGTTGCCGATAACAATGCCGACTGTCGATAGTCTTCTGCCGCACTGCTAAAGGCGCGGGCGTCCTCGAGCGGGAGCAGGTCACGGACATCTATAAACGTGAGTACAGCTTCAATGCGCACAGCACGGACCGGATCTCGAAGCAAGTGGCTGCCATGATGAAGCCGTACGTCGGCAGGCTGTTGTCGCAGTGCGCGCAGCGCGCCGATCCGTACCAGTGCATCTTCATTGTCGAGTTGTTGTTGCAGCAAATCGCGAATTCTTACATCGTCGTCGGGTTCCAGCAGTGTCAACAGGGTCGCGCGCGCGATGCCTGGAATTGACGGGTCATTGATGCCGTTGAGCAATGCCTCGTTAGCATTACCGCGACGACCTGCAGCGATTATCGCGCCGTAGTGATTCGGATCATCGGCGGTCCCGGGGAGCCGAAAACTGTGGTCGCGCCGGTCATCGACACCCATGTAGGTTGTCGCCGGCATGTGGCAGGCGACGCAATCGCCGACCTTATCCTCGCTATGGTTCGCGGTGGCAAATTTCGCTGGCAAATGGCAGCTCGCACAAGTGTCGTTTGGGTCAGGACCGGCGCGCAGCGTGCCGGAATGCGGCTCGTGGCAGTCGCTGCAGGTGACGCCCGCCGCGTACATTTTGCTTTGCAAGAAAGAACCGTACACATAGACTTCTTCGTTAATTCTTCCGTCAGCGTGGTACAGGCCCTCTTCGAGCAAGGACGGCAAATGCGTGTCGGCCAGGGGTTTGCCGTACTCGTA